>BNJU01004119.1_pt1 | contig 131001 bp, 102 predicted proteins | sample 8539281 | NCBI WGS metagenome assembly BNJU01 (sample SAMD00202456, study PRJDB9452) | human saliva metagenome | isolation source: human saliva | place: Japan
AACTGCCCAGTTGGTAACGTTACTTCATGAACAATTTTATTTCGCTGAGTCTCTTTATTAAAAGTAGTTAATTTCAAAACTAATTCTTTTATTCTTAGTTTCATCAATAGAATCACCCGGCGCATTTGTATTAAATAAAAGCTAAATCTCTAGCTCCACTTTCACTATCTACATGAATACTAGCATATCCACTCTTATTTGTATTAGTTACTCTAGCTGTTGTGAAAGTAGTTGGTGTATATAGCCGTACTGATCTTATCAACTACCTGAGCTGTGGTGGTTTGTGATTCGTCCCGTTCTATATTTATCAAACTTACTAACTTATATTAAAGCTAGCATACGAACCATGGAACTTCTCAGTATAAATTTTATATTGTGTATCATTTACTTTTTCAACTCAAAAGCAGTCCCAAGTTGTACATCAGTAATCGGTTCGTTGGCTGGTAAATTCACTAAAATATAGACCCATCCTCTAATTTCGAGTGCAGACACATCTAATCTAAATGTTGAGATAATTTGCTCTCCTACATTATATTCTGTTTGTTTTCCAACTAAATTGCCCTTGTAAACTGACTCTATTTTTCAACTGTTGGTTGTGTTTTGATTAGTACTACTAGATTCTGTTGTTGAACTTGGTTTATTTGTTGTAGTAACGGTACATATGTAATTTTATATTTATCCAACAAGTTGTAAATTTGTCGCAGTAAATCAGGATAATCTTTCTTTAATTGATCAAGACTTTCTGAAAATTTCGATTTTAAAATAGCTACATCCTACTACGCCTACCGGTTTCTCATGAGTCACCATTACAAACTCTTGTGCATCTACTACTGTCGAGTCTCCCGTTCCCGTTCTATTAAAACCTGAATCACCTTCTCCTGCATAGGCTAGATTAGTATTTCCAGAAACATCACCCCTGCTATCACCACTGAAGATACAGCTATACTACAACTAACATTAAATTTCCTAATACTAAATCTATTATCTCTCTGGTTAATGTTAATCTTATGTTGTTTTATCATCTTTATTCTCTAATTTATACTGTTATATATAATTTTCACTTACAATATTCTTTAAAACTTAACATCTCTAACAATATATTTTATCATTTTTCTTATCTATTTTCAAATATTTTTAATATATTATTTCTATGAAGTGTACTCAAAAAGAAAACTGATTTATCAACCGTCGGATAACTTCGATTTATTGTTTAACCTCAACTTCTTTTTATTAACCTAATTAATTAAATAGTTCAATATGAAGATAATCTATATATTACCTCTTATATATATATTCAAAAGCCAGGTCTTCCCAGCTCGAATTTAGTACATAATTAATGTTATTATTTGTAGTCTGGTAATTTGTTAAATTCAACTTCATCAACGTTTGTTAATTTAACAATCAAGATTCTTTTGGATCAGCTGAGGTTTAATACAGTTGGCTCTTCTTCAGCTTTTTGTTGTATTCTACTACATCACCAGCTAATGGCGCGTTAACGTCTAATACAGTTTTTGATGCTTCTAAACGTAAAGATAACATCATCTTTTGCTAATTTTTCATTTTTGAAAATTCTACGAATCCTACAGTACCAACGTCATCTTGTAATTCAGCTGTTGGTCCAACAATGTCAAAACTCCTTCGTTCTTTTTCAATCCATAACGCTTTGCTAATTTTTCATTTACAACTTCTTTCTTTTTTTATAAGTTTTCTTGAGAATCGGCGCTATAATTCAACACTGATTTTTACTCAAAGGTATATTATACATTCTATCAACAAAAATTTTAATTCTACAGAAATTGATTTTTAATTTCAGTTAGAACTAAAAACTAATAAGTCACTACATCAAGATATCATTTAATATTCACCTTAACTCAATATCAAATCTACTAATTCTTGCGCCTCTACTCTTCCAAAATAATGGCCTAAATCGATACCTTCTAATACTCCAGTAAATCTTCTTCTTTTACCCTTACTCGATTAGTTTTTCCTCAATATCCCTCGACATTACCTTTTCCGAAAAAAATCTCCATAAATCTTAGCTTTTTGTGATTCGTCCCGCTTCTACTTCAGATTAAACTCAATAGTCCCAATTCCAAGACGAGCATCTCTGTTATAATTATAACGTGGTGATTTTCCGTAATTCCAATCCCAGTTTTGATATTTCTTAGAAAGCAACTCATCGATTTCTTGCCAATCTTCTTCTGTAAGTTCATAACGTTTTATGTCTTCGAGTTTTTCACAATTAAACAAGCGGCATAAGTATAAGTCTTTGAAATCTACTACAGATAAATCTCTATATTTCTCATCTAAATACTCTCTAAGACCTGTAACTCTACTTCGTACCGAGATCAATTCCTTTTCGACTCAATTTTCTTACGATTAGGTGTTAGTGCATTTACCATCACATCATAATTAACATCTAGAAGTAGCGTATATCCCCATAAATTTTACCATTAACAAGAGTCATGGCAGCTCCACTAACTTTCTTTCCATCAACAACAAGGTCATTTCGCCCTGTTTGTTCAACCTCTCTCACACCTAAATCATGCAAGATATTTACCGCAGGTTCACTAGAACTTTTAAAATTACCATAAACATTACTATCACCGATTCATAATAAGGCGAGATATTCACAGCCCCTCATCTAAAAATACTGTTCCTCCACCTGTATCACGTCTAACAAGTGTGATCCGTGACCTTTCATGTACTCATGGTTAATCTCTTTTCAGCATTTTGAAAAAGTCCAATCTCACCTTCGGTTTTGCAACAATAGGAAATATTATATCTTCATCTAAGTTCAATTTATTCAAAACATGTACTTGTATAGCTAAGACTACTGCTCCATCATAAATATATTGTCCATTTCTTATCGGCTCTATTAAATACATAAGCACTCCTCGTCTTCTAAAAACACTACAACATAGAAGCTACTATTATTCAAGTTCAACCTTGAGATAATAGTAGCCGCTTCATCTAATAGTCTGCTATTAATATAATTAATTCTCTCTATAAATCATAACAGTCTTCTTAGTAATTTTTCTTCTAATTTTTCTAAATTCATCTCTCGTGTGTTGTGGCAGACTCTTTTCCGTAATCCATCATAAGCACGATATCTTTGTAAATGCAGCTTTTGGGGATCGCTAGTCTTTTGATATCCTCCCACACCTACATCTAGATTAATATCTTCTTCACGATTTTCTTGGAATTTAGCTACAAAATCCGGTTCAGCAACAAAGACACTAGATAAACCTACCATCTCAGCATGCATAATAGCTTCACGGCTTTTTTCTATACTATTGATTCCACCAGTCGCCATTAAAGGAACGCGTCCCGCTAGATGTTCATGGACTACTTCGTTAATCAAACGACCTTCATTAGGACCTTCGCTCTGAACTTTATTTAAATAAATATTTTGCCCCCAGCTTGCTATCGCAATGTAAGATAATGGCACTCTTTCTAGTATCCAATCTGTGAGTTGATTGAACTCCTCAACAGTATAACCGATTATCGCACCACGTGTCTCTTCTGGTGTTGCTCTATATCCTAGAATAAAATTCTCAGGTGCTTCGTTTTTTATAACTTCATACACCGCTTCAAAAACTTCAGGATAAATCGAGCTCTATTTTCTAGTGAATCTACACCATACTTATCATGGCGTTTATTCGATACCGTTGAGAAAAAAACGTCTGTAGCATTAGCTTTTGTGCTGTTGATATTTCTATTCCTGCAAAACCTGCACGTATCGCTCTTCTCGTAGCATCCTTGTATTTTTGTTTAATCACATTGATCATCTCATGAGACAACTCTTCTACCTCATGTTCAAATGGAAGGTGCAACTTCAACTTACTAGGACCATAAACCTTATGATTTACCCCGTAGTAATTAGCACCCGCACCCGAATAAGTCAATTGCAAAATAGCCTTCGCTCCAGCGTCTTGCATCAGCAGCTACCATCTTAGTAAGTCCTGGAATACAGCTATCATCATGTGCACCGGAACCAAACTCGAACAACTGCCCATCAACATCGACATAAGCCGCACCTGTTACCTGCAGTGGAGCTGATTTAGAACGTCTTAATGCATAATCTAAGTCCTCTTTTGTGATAATTCCATCTTTTGTAGAAGAGTGGTCGTCATCGGTGACAGTAGGAACCTATTTTCTAACTGCACACCATTTGCTAGTTTTATGGGGAGTTAATAATTTTTCCATAAACTCACACCTCTTTTACATAGTTTGTAAAACTAGCTTAGATTAAGTCTACTAATTCTTTAGCTTCTACATTACCAGTAGAATGCTAAATCAATACTTCCTAGAGCTTCTAGTAAGTCTTCTTCTTTTTACCCTTACTCCGATAAGTTTTTCTTCTACGTCACGTACGTTACCTTTTCGAAAGAAATCTCCGTAAATTTTCGCTTTTGTAATACGTCCTTCTTCAACTTCTAAGCTAGAAATCAACTGTTTCCAATCGCAAGGTGAGCATCACGGTTGTAGTTATAACGTGGTGATTTTCCGTAGTTCAATCCCAGTTACGGTATTTTTTCATCTGCTAATTTTTCAATTGCGGCCCAGTCTTCATCAGTAAGTTCATATCTCTTCGCATCTTTAATATCTTCAATTCCCATTAATCCACAGATAACTAAGTCTTTGAACTCATCGATTGTTACATTTTGGTATTCAGGTTTTAATAGTTCACGCATACCCATTACACGTGCTCTTACTGATTCAATACCTTTTTGATTCAATTTTTACGGTTTGGTGTTAAAGCATTAACCATCGCTTCGTGGTTTACATCAAAAGTAATGAATATCCTCCGTAGATTTTTACCACGTACTAATGTCATCGCAGCTCCACTTACTTTTTTACCACGAGCAGTTAGGTCATTACGACCTCTTTGTTCAACTTCTGTAGCTCCTAAACTGTGAAGTACGTCTACTGCTGGTTGATAGAATTTTTTGTAGTTTCCGTATACATCAGTATCTGCAGGCATTAAGAAACATGCGTTAACAGCACCGTTATCAACGTATACAGCGCCACCACCTGTATCACGACGAACTAGGATTATACTTTTTCTTTCATATATTCATGGTTTACTTCGGTTTCAGCATTTTGGAATAATCCGATTTCTACTTTTTGGTTCACAGTAATATGGGAAGATTACAGTCTCATCGATATCGATGTTGTTAAGTACGTAAACTTGCATCGCCATTACTAGCGCTCCATCTGGTAAATATTTTTCCGTTTCTAATTGGTTCTATTAAATACATAATTCTTTCTCCTTTGTTGTTAATTTTTGTTAATGTATAGCTAATATTAAATTATATCGCGCGAAATTTATGCGCATTGTACTATGTTTAGAGTCAACTTATGCGAGTTTCAATCCTCATTATTTTTTCAATAACTCTTCCACATCTAACGTTAAATCCTTACTATTTTGGTTAAACCACAATACTCTAAAAGCAATCCTTTCTGGAAAGTGATATTTCTTCTGGTTCATAGTAATCATTAACGCATTAGGATTTTTTTATCAAGCTCTCTATAAAATGGATATTTTATAAACTGAGTGTCGTAAATCCTACTCCTATTTCAATAAATAATGTTTTCTTATCACGATTATTTTCTAAAAATTCATTGTATTTATCTAGATGTTCGAAAAAGATTGGGTCTTCTACCATTCCTTTTTCAGCATTACGCTTATTAACCTCAAGCGGTGCTACCACTTTCTGGACATAGTGGAATAGACCTGTAGTCAACTTCCATATTTTCCTGTTCTACAGCCAATCTACGCATTAACGCTTCATCTTGGTATGTCTTCGCATGACAATGTTTGCTGCACTGCATAAGCCCGTACTTCCCTTGAATATGAAAGACTTTATCCATATCATAACCCGCAACATCAAAGGCATTATCGGCATTTGTCGTAATAATATGGTAATTTTTATCGCTTTAGAATATTTTTCAACGCTAGATAACTATCACCAACAGGTTGATCAAAGTAATTTAACAAGACGAAACGACTTTGAAAAGCCCAGTACTCCTGCGAACTCGGAAAATCAAACAAACTCGCCTGTAACATATCTAAAAACTTATATTTTTCTACAAAATCTTTAAAGTTACTCGTAAATCTCTCTCCAATATAAGTAAAACCATCCGCAGCTGACATTCCAGCCCCTATTCCTATGACTATCGCCTCAGCTTCTTCTATTAGCTGTGCTAGTTTTTCGGCATTGTTTTCTTCTAACTCTATCGCCTTCCAAGTCATTAATTTTTCTCCTCTTTTTCCATTAGCTCTTTTGCTAAAATCTCAATAATATTTTTTTCTTCTTTCATTGTTGGTACTAACGGTATGCATCAACTCTTCTAATTCGAATTCTTCTGCTAAGTTTTTAGTTTTCCACTACTACATCCTTCGTACCCCAAACTAAACGTGTTCTGTTTTTCTACTTTTTCTATATCCCTTCACTTATCTCATACTCTTTAGCTGTTTTGTATGCTGAAAATCTATCAAATTCTGTAAATTCTTTTTACCAAGAAGCCAGACATCTAAACGAACGTACTAAATCTTTTGCTTCTTGTTCATCTTCTCCAATCGCTATAAATACAGCAACCCACATCTTGTGGTTTTTTGATTGTTCACGCATCTTTAGTACGATAAGTATTTCAAACACCTTTTTGCTGTTTCTATATAATCTACAGCCTGATTAAAGAATAAACCATAAACATAGTTTTGTCCTAGCTCTGCAGCTAGATTCGCACTTTTTTCACTGGTAGACAACAACCACATAGGACTTACTTTCGCTTCCGGTGGTTGAACTAGTGTTTCAGTACCTGTAAGAAGTTCTAGCAATTCTCTACAGCTATCATTGTACTCGTCTCTCGTTATTGGTGTTGTATCCATCAACTTCTGAACTACTTTCGTTCCAGGATTATTCCCAATTCCTAGGTTCACCCTATCTGGATATAATGCACTAAGAAGCTTGATCCATTCGCTAATTTTTATACGGTGAATAGTGCGAATCATTATTCCACCCTGAACCTATTTGTATCTTTTTCTGTATTTTTTGAAGAAGGTGCAACATTAATAATTCTGAGGCCTACTAGCTAAAAGCAGGAACCTGATGATGTTCAGCCATCCAAAAAAACGACTATAACCCTAGTTTTTCAGCTAGGCGAGGCAGGTTCTATACTCTCTTCTATTGCCTCTATCGCAGTCTTTCCTTCATCTACAATAGCATAATCTAAAATACTAAGTTTCATATTATTGTCCTCTTATATTTTTACATTATTTTTCTATTTTGAATACCTCAAAAATCACAATTTCGAAGAAATAGATTTTATTGAGTTATTCCTCTTACTAATATTTAGATTTACATATTTCTATCCTCTATTTTTATAGAGTTATTAAAAATTCTCTATTCTTGATTCATTTTTACCTTTTTTTATCTATTAAATTATCTGATATAATTAATTGTAAGAAAACCTTTTTCTGAAACTACGAATTTATTATAACACATTTTCAGTAAAAGTACATACCTAGCACCATTACTTTGAAATTTTATAAAAAATTATGGTGATTTAATCTATTGAACTTTTTATAAATTCACATAAATCAAATAGAAACTGTTACATTTTTAGTACTGCATTTCTTATCATTAATATATTGGTGCTAGTTGTATGTTATTTACATTGTAAAGGGGTATTTTTTATGAAATCAAAATTATTAACACCGGTTAAATTAGCTAACGGAATAGAACTAGAAAACCGTTTTGTTCTTTCTCCTATGACTACGAACTCTTCTACTGCAGAAGGTTTTATTACAGAAGAAGATCTACTTTACTGCCGAAGACGAAAAGAAAAACCGCACCTTTACAAATTACAGGAGCTGCTTATGTTAACCTTGAAGGTCAACTTTTTGAATACGGCTTTAGTGTTCATGATGATGCGTGTATTCCTGGACTTAAAAAAATGGCGCAAGCTATGAAGTCTGGTGGAGCGAAAGCTATCTTACAGCTAACACATGCAGGGCGTTTCGCTAACCACTATGTTACCACTAATAAACGTGCTGTTGGTCCAAGTTATATGGAACTTAATTCGCCTGTAGAACACATCGTCCACCCTCTTTCTATAGAAGATATACAAAAATAAGAGAAGATTATAAACATGCAGCAAGCCGTGCTATCGCAGCTGGTTTTGATGGTTTAGAAATTTCTAGTGCACAACGTCTTCTATTACAGACATTCTTCTCTACTTTCTCTAATGAACGTCACGATGAATACGGAGTGGATACATTGAAAATCGTTCACGTTTCATCATTGAAGTTTTTGAAGATGTATGTAAAGTAATCAAAAAAGCATCAAAAGACTTTATCTTCGGTTATCGTGCAACACCTGAAGAAACTCGTGGTGAAGAAGTCGGTTATACAGTTGAAGAATTTAATCAACTTACAGATTGGTTATTAGAAAGAGTCCCTCTATCATATATGGCAGTGCTAGCTGGGGACAAAATATTTATCTAAATACAGTACGTGCAGAAGGTCCACATCACGGTCGCCTTATTAACGAAGTTGTCTACGAACATTTAAAATGGAAGAATTCCATTAATCGCATCCGGTGGTATAAATACTGTAGAAAAAAATGTGAAGCAGCTATTTTACACGCGGATATGATTGGATTATCTTCACCGTTTGTCCGCAGAACCAGACTTTGTAGAAAAACTAAAATCAAACCATATAGACAATATTAATCTAGATGTTGGAGTTGAAGATATAGAACGTCTAGCTATTCCAAAGCTGCATTTTAAAGACATCGTTCTTATGATGGACTACGGTAAGAGTTTACCTCAACATACTAGGGATGAATTTAGAAAACTAGAAGAAAATTATTAATAATATATATTTTTTGAAGAATTTCAAAAATTCAGATTCGAACATCTTGTTTTTGGAATTCTTCTTTAATTTAATTATAGATAGAAATCTATATTACATATATTTTTTAAAATCTAACATAATTTATACTGTCACCCTATATAAAACATACCCTAAAACTAAATTTTTATTAATCACAAAAACCAATACCTGAAGGTTTACATATTTTTGTAACATAAAATTTAATATTTAATTTTTTGAACCTCATATCCACTTATTAGAAATTATATTTATATTTTTATCAATAAATATAATCTATTTATATCACTATATTAATATATATACATTTTAATTTTTATATTTAACTTGTTCGGTTTTTTATATAATTTTATTTATTTTAAAATTTTTCGAAATATAGGTTTACCATATAACGATTAAGTTTCATAACTTACTAAAGTTGTTGTTTATAACTTCTCCTCTTGTATAATAAAATTATTAATACATTAATCGTCTCTGAAAAGTTCTGTTTACAACTTCAAAACAAACATTTTAGAAACACAGTCATTATTATATTTTTAAAAAGGGGATTTTTTTATGGAAACAAAAAGAAAATATTCATTACGTAAAATTTAAGGTAGGTGTTGCCTCTGTCCTTGTTGGACTTGGGGTAGCAACTACCGGGTCAGTTATAGCTCACGCTGGCGACGCAGAAACAACACAACCTGCAGCCACACAACCTGCTGGAGAAAGCTGGTACTGCTGGAACTCCCTAAATCAGAAGTTACAAATTCAGAAATTAAACAAGCTGAAGCTGACGCTAAAAAGCTGAAGAAAAAAAGTTACTAAAGCTCAAGCAAAAGTAGATACAGCTACTCACTGCAGCTAACGAAGCAGCTACAAAACTTGAAAGCTGAGAAAAAAGAAGCTGCTGAGCTGATGCTGCAAAAACTAAAAGCTGGAAAAGCTAAAAACTACAGATGATGAATTGGCTGCTGCTAAACAAAAAGCTGCTGAAGCTGATGCTAAAAGCTAAAGAAGAAGCAAAAAGAAAGAAGACGCTAAGAAAGAAGAGCAGATTCTAAAGATGCTCTAAAAGAATCTTTAACTAACCTTGAAAAAGAAATCGATACTAATACTAAAAGTTACAAATAAAGAAGAAGCTAAAAAGAGTGCTTGGTGAAAAGAGACTTATTAGCAGCTGTAGAATCTGGCGATTTAAAAAGCTGGTGATGTTCTTAAAAATTTGCAGATGATAACGAAAAAGCTGGAGCAAATAAAGAGTGAGAAAAATTAAGAGATAAAGACCAAGCTGGTTCTTTTAGTTGATGTTGAGCTTCTAAAAGCTGAAGAAGCTAAATCTAAAAGATCAACTACCAGCAGACATTAAAAGCTGGAATTGAAAAAGCTGAAAAAGAAGATGCTGCTCGTCCTGCGTCAGAAAAACTTCAAAGACAAAGCTGATGATTTGAGGTGAAGAAATCGATGCTCTTAAAAAAGATACTGATGCATTAAAAGCTGAAGAAGATAAAAAGCTGAATCTCTTAAAAAAACAAAAAGACACATTGAAAAAAGCTAAAGAAGCATTAAAATCAGCTCAAGACAACGGTTCTTCTAGTGATATCGTTACTTTATTAGATAAAAGCTGTAAAGACATCGAAAAAAAGCTAAAGAAAACTGCTCAAGATGCATTCGATAAAGCTGCTTCAGATACTAAAGCTTTTGTCTTGACAGACTTAACAAACTTTACTGTGAGTACAATAAAACTCTAGAAGAGTGAAAGCTGCTAAGAGAAAGAAGCTAACGAGACCTGCTAAACCAAAGAGAAGAACCAGCTAAACCAGCTGGAAAAACAGAAGCTGAGCTGCTGATGCTAAAAAGCTATGCTAAAGTTGCTGGATTAGAAAAAAGTTGCTGAAGAAAGCTAAAAAGTTGAAGAGCTACAGCTAAAGCTAAAAAGAAGCTGATAATCGTAACAGCTGCTCAAACTAAAAAGATGAAACTGATAAAGCAAAAAGCTGATGCAGAAGCTGGATTAGTTAAAGCTGAAAAGAAGCTGGAAAAAGCAAAAAGCTAGAGTTGAAGAACTTAAAAAGATGAAAAATAACTTAGAAGCTCTTAAAGCTGCTTTAGATCAACGAAAAAGAAGCTGAACTGCAATTAATAAAATACTAAAATCACTGACAAAGCTGAAAAGCTATCAGAAGCTAAAGCTGCAATCGGTAAAGAAAGATTTACTAGCTGCTATCAAATCTGGTGTTATCTCAGCTACTCAAGCTGCTAAAAAGGGTGAAGATAGTAGCACTAAAGGCAGAAGCTAATAAAGACATCGATAAAATTAAGAGATGAAAATCAAGTAAACGATGTAACTCCTGTTACAGCAACTCCAAATAAAACATTAACTCTGACGAACAGAAAAACTTGGCCGAAGCTTATAACAAAAGCTACTAAACCAATCGTTACTTTACAGATATTGTTGATGATTTGCAGAAAAATCGAAAAATTAACTGAACTAGCTAATCAAGACAAAGCTGATGCTACTGAAAAATCTAAAGCTGTAGAAGACTGCTGCATTAGATAAACAAAAAGAAACTTTAGAGCTAAAAACTGCACTTGAAACAGCTAAGAAAAATAATGCTGAACAAGCTATCCAAGACGGATTACAAGATGCTGTAACTAAATTAGAAGCATCTGTTGCTTCTGCTAAAACTGCTACTGACGAAGCTCAAGCTAAATTTGACGAAGTTAACAAAGTAGTAAAAGCTTATAAAGATGAAATTGATAAACTAACTGACGATTACAACGCAACTTTAGAGTATATCAACAACAAAAGAAGTGCCTCAGGGTGAAAAACCTAAAAGACTTCGCAGGTGGAGTTAACCCTAGTGAGTACCCCTTCTGACGATGCTAAACAACCTGATGAAGTTCCAACTACTCCTAATGCTCCAGATTCAACGGTGGAGTTAACCCTAGTGACTCTCCTTCTGGAAATAATGGGTCTGATTTTAACGGGGGATAAGGTAGTTCAACTCCTCCTACTGAGCTAACTCTCCCGAATTCAACGGTGGAGTTAACCCTAGTGACTCTCCTTCTGGAAATAATGGGTCTGATTTTAACGGGGGAGTAAGTGCAACTCCTCCTACTGTAACTAACTCTCCTGAATTCAACGGTGGGGTTAATCCTAGTGACTCTCCTTCTGGAAATAATGGGTCTGATTTTAACGGGGGAGTAAGTGATTCAACTCCTCCTACTGTAGCTACTCTCCTGAGATTCAGCAGTGGAGTAAATGATACAACTCCTCTACTGTTTCCCAATAAACCTGAGGGAAACTCCAAAAACCATCTAAACCTGGGCTTCTAATGGAGATGAACTTGTACAACAGAACTTCCAGAATTCAAAGGTGGAGTAAACGCTGTAGAGGCTGCTGTTAATGGAATTCCTGAGTTCAAAGATGGAGTAAACGCTGTAGAGGCTACTGTTAATGAAATTCCAGAATTCAAAGGTGGAGTAAACTCTGTAGAGGCTGCTGTTAATGGAATTCCAGAATTCAAAGGTGGAGTAAACTCTGTAGAAGCTACTGTTAATGAAGTACCAGCATTTGACTTAGCTAAACTTGGAGCTGCTCAACCTTCTACACCTGGTGTAAACTTCGGACAAAAAGCTCCTGAAGTTAAAAAGAGCCTGCAAAAGTTGAAGCTAAAAATGAAAAATCATTACCAAACACTGAGTATAAATGCATCTGCACTACAGCTCTAGGATTAAAGCCTAATCGGATTAATCGGACTTGATGTAAGACGTAAACTTTTCTAAATAGGCAATTAGTGTATAAATAACTTTAGAGTATGGTTTTTCCATACTCTTTCCTTTTACTTCATAAAAATAAGAGGAATCAGTATAGATTCTCTTATTTTATTATAACTATTTACTTTTCTTAGTTTTCAAAGCACCTGCTAATAATAACATAAACATTCCAAATGCTGCTGTTTCAGTTCTTTTTCACCTGTATTCAGTAATTTAACATTTTCTTTTTATGAATTTCTAGTGTTGGTTTTTCTTCTTTTTTATAGATAACCTTTGTATCTACTCCAGGATCTTTTGGTACTACACTTTTTACTGTTGGTATATCCTTTCACATCTGGTACTTGTGTTTCAATGTTTTTGTCGGGTCTGTTAGATCGTTTTAGATAGTCAGGTGTCGCAGCTTTCTCTATTGGATTACCTTTTTCATCTACCGGTAATATTTTTCCTAAGTGTTTATACGTCACCTTATCTGTTACTTCTGGTTTTTCTGGGGTTAATGTTTCTCCACCTTGTTTTTTATCTGCGAAATATCCTTTAACTACTGGTACATCAACACTATTATAAGCATGTATTTTCTTTCCATACTGTTTCTTTTGTTACGACATGATATTTACCTTTAAATTTGTAGTCATCTTGAACGTTTTGTTTTCGGTGCTTTTTCCTTCCACCAACAAATTCCACAACTTGTTTTGTGCCTTTTTCTACATCTTGTATATATTTTCTCATCAAATACAAGGTGATGCCCTGGAGCTAATTTATCTGCTTCAATATTTATATTGGGTCTACAGCAAGTTTCCCATCAATTTCTTGAAGTTTAACTCTTATGCCAACTTCTTCTGATACGCAAAGGTTTTCCCAAAACTTATGAACGACTACCCTTTATTTTTACTCTAACCCTTCTATTATACCATAAAGTTATTATCAGTCTGTAAATTGTGATATTTTTATACCTGTAGATTATTAGTATACTATTTTTGTTTTATATGTAGTTGCAAATACATATATGTTCTCTATTCATAAAGGAGGTAACTATTTATGAATAAATTATCTAAATTCACTAGTTCTTTTACTTATTACTTCTTTAATTATCTCTCCTATTTCAGGAATAATTTATCAAAATAATCATATTGCTAAAGCTGAGGAAAAACAAAAAGAAAAAGTTATAAAAAGAAATACTATCTATTAAAGAACATAAAGAAATAATAAATTCATTATACCAAGATAATATAAGCGAAAGTAAAAAAGAACTTGAAAGTTTGTTACAAGATAGAGCTTTTTCAGGATATGTTTGGGTTCAATATTTTTAGCGATGGAGCTAAAGATGTTCATATTCAGGTTGGATAATATCTGTTGCTGGAGGACTATCTTTTATCCATTACGTGCTGTATTATCTTCACCAAGAGTAGCTACCTTTTCTAAAATTAACACCAGCTGGAATAACTTATGTAGTTAATCAAATGATACAATCTAAACTAACAGACGCTTTTTCTTCATGGTTTAGTAGTATATTCTGTAAATCCTAGAGTAGAACTTCTACATGAGGAAGTTATTATTACTATGATACTGTATATGATTTTCATCATTTAAGAATAGATTATTAAATGATGCTAGAAAAATTATATCTTATTTAATAGTATTTTTAATACTATCACTATATATAAATTTAACAATAAAAATAAAAACATAAAGCATATAATAGCATCAATAATTACTATAACAATATTAGTAATAATAAATTTTTATAAATTATGATACAGCTATATTATTCATAATATGTACAATATTTAATTTTATACTAGTCAAAAATTAAAACAAAAGAAAGAGAAAGACGACTAGTAGTCGTCTTTTTCAAAGTGTTGACAAAACAACCAAAAACATCAATATTTACATTGTCATTTTGATTGTTTTATACACTATTTAAAATTAGAGGAATAATTATTTAAAAACAGTAAAAATCAGACTCAGATTAAGTAAGGTAAAATTACAACTACTTTTCTAAGTCTGATCTTTCTTATTTTATTCTTGTTAATTTTTACTGTACTTTGAACAACATTTAAAAGGTACCGCTTCTTTAGTAATAACACTCGTATCTAAACCAAACCATTTTTCCGGAGTTACCGTAATTTTTTAGTTTCAACCTTAATCCCATTATAAAGTTATCAAATGAAGACAAAGCCATTGCTGTTACCTAATACTTCCTCAATCAAGACGAATCTAAAGTCTCCTACTGTTTTCAGCTTTCCTCTTAAATTATATTTAGTAGGTTGTAGTTCTAGCTCTTTATCTTCTAATAAATCTGCGATTACCTGACGCATAAACATATTGACCCTTTGATTCTCTCTAAATCCTAGATTAAAGGTGATTTTTAATATTTTCTTATCACTAAATTTAGTAACTTTATACTCTCTTCTATACGGTTCGTCTAATACATTTATATGAACGAAAAGTAGACATTTGCTCGTTTAGGTTGTTTATTCAAAATAGAATACAAGACAGCATAATCCACATCTTCCTCATGTTTAGCACCTGTTAAATACACTAGGTTTGTCGCATATTTCGGTACGCTTTGTCTACGCTTAACTTCAACAACTGTTTCGTATAATTTTTTTACAGTTAAATATTGACTTTCACGTTCTTTAATTTCTGTTCCTTTATACCAAATAAACATAATTGTAAATATTAATGAGGCGATAATTACAGTTATATAACCACCATTAACGAATTTCAAACTATTTGCATATAGAAAAACAGTTCCTCTATTCAAAGAATAATAAGAAAAATTAGCGCAAAAGTTTTTGTTTTTTACTTTATATAAATATATACTTAACAGCAATGTCGTTACAAACATCGTTACACTAATAGCTTAGTCCATACGCAGCCTCCATATTACTACTTGTTCTAAAGAATAATACTACACAGCTACTACAAATAAACAATATTATATTAACCGTAGATACATAAACTTGACCTTTTAACTCGGTAGGATATTTTTATCATTAATTTAGGAATAGATTTAATTTTATCGCCTCTGATATTAGCGTAAATGATCCGGTAATTAGACTTTGGCTCGCGATTATCGCAGCAAGCGTCGCGAGTATCACCTGAAATACTATAAAAGCTATCCGGTACTAACGCAAAGAACGGATTTTTGTCGCGTTATAATTTGTTGATAGCAAATATGCCGCCTGACCAAAATAGTTCGCAAGTGAGACATACTTTTACCGAAAACCATGCCATTCTAACATTTTTCGACCACAGTGACCTAAATCCACATATAAATCTTCGGCACCTGATACGATAAAAATACCGCTCCTAATAGGACAAAATACCAGGATAACTGATTAACAACTGTACATGCATATTTAGGATTTACAGCTTTTTAATATTTTCAGGTCTAGCGCTAATAGATTTCCTCCCCAAAAATAGTAATGATAAAAACCATAAACTCATTATAGGGTCCAAAGAGCGAACCTATTTTTGGTTCCAAAACGTTGAAATGAAAAATAAATACAAAGATTATAAGCACTAATATAATTACATCGTTAGTATTTATAGATGGAACAATATCATGTAATCCTTCAACCGCAGAGGTTACCGTAATTGCAGGTGTTATTATTCCATCCGCAAGAAGTGTTGCTCCTCCTATCATCGCTAAAAGTGCTACACTACGCCTTGTTTTTATTTTTATTAAGGCAAAAGCGAGAATACCCCTCCTTCTCCTTTGTTGTCAGCTTTCAACGCTATCATTACATATTTTGTCGTAGTCTGTAAAGTCATTACCCAAAATATTAAACTGATAAACCCTAGAACTAAGTTTTCATTCATCGTTGCATCAGTACTATGAACAAATGATTTCATAACATAAAGAACCGAGGTCCCTATATCTCCAAATATTATTCCTATTGTTATTATTACACCAAGAAAGGTTAATCTTGATTTATCCATATTATCATCCTCTATATAATAAGTTAAAATAAAATTACTTCTATAAAATCAGTAACTTTATTCTCAATATAATTATATTCCTCTTATAATCAAAGTCAATAGTAAGTATCTTGTGTTTTTATCATTACATAAAATAGATTTTTCTCTGTTAAATCAATAAAAATTAATTTTTAGAAAAACTATCATTCTAGAAATATTTTCTAATTTATTATGAATTTACATAATTTTTCATTAGAAATTCCTTGCTTTATAATATTATTAATATTAAGTATAAAGCTATATAGAAAATCTAATATAACAATTTAATACTAAGATTTATATCCATACTCAAACAATTCAAAAATAAAATTTCTTTATCATATTTTTGAATAATTTCCCTTCCATCAACATAACACCTTAAATTTTCTCATTAAAAATTAGAAATTTTTCGTTTTATAAAAATATCAAAAATACCTTTAAATTAATTTTGAAAAACTTTTACTTTTCTACTTTACAAATCTATTTAAAAAGTGTTAAAATTAACTTTAAAGAGGATTTAACACATTAAATTTAAAGATAAAAATTTTATTTAAAAGGGGTGCTATTATGCTAATAAAAAGTAAAAAGTTTGGTCAAGCGGACAATTTCTTCCTCTTATTTTAGAAGTCGAAGATAAAAATAACTGCCGTTTATGATTATGATGCATTCGATAAAGTGAGATTATGATTTTCGGATCTAATCGTATTTTACCTGGTTTTATAGATGTTCATACTCATGGAGCTTATGGTTATGATACAAATGATGTTAATGAAGAGGGCTTCGTAACTGGACTAAAAATATCGTTTCTGAGGAGTAACATCATTTTTACCAACAACATATTACAAACTGAAGAAGTTCTTCTAAAAGCTGTTGCTAATGTAGCAAAAGTATATGAAGAAGGTTACGAAGGTGCCGAAATTTTAGGTATTCACTTCGAAGGTCCTTATCTTGATGTAGAAAAACGTGGAGCTCAACCTAAAAATTGTATCAAACACCTAGTGTAGAGCAATTTAAAAATTCCAGAAGCTAGTAAAAATCTAATTAGACTTATTACTATCGCGTGTGAAAAAGATATTGATTATAAACTTACTAAATATTTAGTAAGTCAAAGGTATCCGTGTAAGTTTAGGCCACTCTGCTTGTAACTATAAAGAAAGTTATCTAGCGTTCGCTAACGAGTGCAACTTCACAAACTCACGTTTATAATGGAATGGTTGGTTTTCCACCACCGTGACGGAGGTCAAGTAGGATTTGCACTGCGTGCACGTGATGCTTATGGAGAAATTATCTGTGACGGTATCCACTCTACTACAGATGCTTTAAATACATACTTCACAGCTAAAGGTCGCGATCACGGAATTATGATTACCGATTCACTATGTGCTAAAGGTTGTGGACGTGGTTCTTATATCTTCGGTGGAGAAAATATGGAAATATATGAAGATGGTAGTGCTCACCGTGATGATGGGCGTTTAGCAGGTTCTACACTAAGAGTTATCGATGGACTACGTGTCTTAATCGAGGATGCTTTAGTTCCTGTCGATGCTGCCATTAACTCTTGTACAAAAAACCCCGCAGAAATGCTAGGATTTGCCGATCGTAAAGGTAAAATCAAAGTTGGTTTTGATGCTGACCTTGTTGTTATTAGTCCTACATATGAAGTACTAACAACATTCGCACGTGGCGAAGAAGTTTATAAAAAGAAGATTAAAAAGTAAGAGTAATTCTATGAAATATTTGGTTTTTGATTCTAAACAAAAGCTTCAAAAGAAGCATACAAAATTTTAAGAAGTTTAATTGATGAAAATTCAACACTAGGTCTTGCTACTGGTGGAACACCTACAGATTTATACGCTGAAATGATTGCAGATCACAAAGCAGGTAATTTTAGCTATAAAAATGTAAAAATCTTATAATTTAGATGAATATGTAGGAATCAGCTATGATCACCCAGAAAGTTATCATAAATTCATGGAAACTAATCTATTCGATCATATCGATATAGAAAAAGCAAAATACTCATGTTCCTGACGCAAGTGCTGAAGATTTAGAAGGTGCTCTTAAATCTTACCAAGAAGCGCTTAATAATGCTAATATTGACGTTCAACTATTAGGGTGTTGGTTCAAATGGTCACATCAGTTTAATGAACCAGGTACATCTTTTGATACTGGGGTACATATTGTTGATTTAAAACAAGAAACAATAGAAAGCAAATTCTAGATTCTTTAATAATGATATTAATCTAGTACCAAAACAGGCAGTAACTATGGGGATAAAAAGACATTATGAAAGCTAAACACATAATCTTATTAGCTTTTGGTGAAGCTAAACAACAAGCGATTAAAAAGTTTAGTAGCAGGTGAGGAAATTACTGAAAAATATTCCTTGTACTATTCTAAAAATCACCCTAGTGTAGTATGTAATAGTAGATAAAGAGCAGACTTTAAATAACAAAATTTGTGGGAGTGGCTCTCGACTAAGAAAAATCATCAGTCGACCCTCCCACTCTAAAAATATATCAATGTAGCGTTTGATTTAAAAATAATAGAGAGGTACGATAATAATGAGTACACAACTAAAATGGACAAATATAGCTACTGTAGCGGCTCAAAAGGCTACGAAAATAATATAAGAACAGCAGGTTTAGTTAAAGGGTATTAGATAATAAACTAATCTTTGGTGGAGGTGCTAACTTCCCAGGTGGACTTCCTGTTGATGGAGGAGTTAAAGTAAATCATAAAGATGTATATTTATATGAAGAAACAGCTGATGGAGTAACTTTATTAGATCAAATTCAATTTGACTATCCTCTAGCATATGGACCAAGTGCAGTACATAACGATACTTTATACTACATTGCGAATAAAACTGAAACATCATCAGAATTATTAGTATTCACTGTTGTTGATAATAAATTAAAAGTTGAAGTTATCGACACTCTTCCACTTACTGTAGAAAATGTTATCGCAAAAAGTTCATGACAATAAACTATACTTCGGTATCGGATCTATTAACGGTTCTAATAACAATGAACTATATGCATATGATTTAGCAACTAAGAAATTCAGTATTTTTCAGAATTTCCTGGAAAATTACGTAATCAAGCAGTAAGCTATGTATACAATAATGAATTATATGTATATGGTGGGGAGCTAGTGAAACTTATAACGATGGATATAAAGTTAACTTAAAATCAAAAGAATGGACTCAACTTGCTGATGTAGTAATCGATAATGAAGAAGTATCTCTACTAGGTGCTGATTGTGCTCAATTAAAGTGAAGATGAACTACTAGTAATCAGTGGTTTCAACAAAAGATGTTTGGAAAGATGCAGTATTCAACTAACTACATTACAAGGTGAAGATCACGCAAAATATCGTGATGCATACTTCAGACGTCCTGTGGTGACTATAAATGGAATAAAAAGAATTAGTATACAACGAAAAGAAAACCGCTGGTACCAATTAGGAAATTCCTTTTTGAAGCTCCTTGTGGGCATGCTTTATTAGCTACAGATACTAATATTTACTCAATCATGGGTGAAAATTAAACCAGCAGAAAGAAAACCATATATCCACAGAACTAAAAATAACGAATACTAAAATAAGAGACCCTATTTAATTTGTAGGGTCTCTTTAATTATCGATTTTGTAAAGTTACCAATTTAAAATACTTTATTAATTGCTTAAATAAATTCTAATTAAAAAGCCATTAACAAAAGCCACAGGTTTTATTCTCATGGGGGAGATAGTCCATGAATCTGTGCATAAAAATAACAATACACAAAAAGACTAATCAAAAAGAATATATTTTTCTATATACAATATGTAGTCAATTTATTATAAATAAAAAGAACCTTCAAAAGGAAGGCTCTCACTGTTGCCTGGCAACGTTCTAGTCTCATGAGGGCGTAAGCCCAACTTCATTCGACGCTAAAGGCTTAACTTCTGTGTTCGGTATGGGTACAGGTGTGTCCTCTTCGCTATCGCCACCAGACGAAAACTTCATATACATATTATATCATCTTTTTTCTTTTTGTCAACAGTTACTTCTAAAGAACTTTCACTTGATTAAGTCCTCGACCTATTAGTATTAGTCAGCTGAACACGTTACCGTGCTTACACTCCTAACCTATTCTCCTTGTCGTCTTCAAGGGGTCTTAATATCCGTGGGAAATCTCATCTCGAGGGGGGCTTCATGCTTAGATGCTTTCAGCTCTTATCCCTTCCGTATTTAGCTACCCAGCTATGCCACTGGCGTGACAACTGGTACACCATTGATACGTCCATCCCGGTCCTCTCGTACTAAGGACAGCTCCTCTCAAATTTCCTACGCCCACGACGGATAGGGACCGAACTGTCTCACGACGTTCTGAACCCAGCTCGCGTACCGCTTTAATGGGCGAACAGCCCAACCCTTGGGACCGACTACAGCCCAGGATGCGATGAGCCGACATCAGGTGCCAAACCTCCCCGTCGATGTGGACTCTTGGGGAGATAAGCCTGTTATCCCCAGGTAGCTTTTATCCGTTGAGCGATGGCCCTTCCATGCGGAACCACCGGATCACTAAGTCCTGCTTTCGCACCCTGCTCGACTTGTAGGTCTCACAGTCAAGCTCCCTTGTGCCTTTTACACTCTGCAAAGTGATTTCCAACCATTCTGGGGAACCTTTGAACGCCTCCGTTACTCTTTGGGAGGCGACCGCCTCGATCAAACTGCCCACTGACACTGTCTCCCCGGTCTTCTACGCCGAGGGTTAGAATTTCAATACAGCAAAGGGTAGTATCCCAACAACGCCTCCTCATACACTGGCGTGCATGATTCTCTGGCTCCTACCTATCCTGTACATACTGCATCAAAATTCAATATCAAGCTACAGTAAAGCTCCATGGGGTCTTTCCGTCCTGTCGCGGGTAACCTGCATCTTCACAGGTACTATGATTTCACCGAGTCCATCGTTGAGACAGTGCCCAAATCGTTACGCCCTTTCGTGCGGGTCAGAACTTACCGACAAGAATTTCGCTACCTTAGGACCGTTATAGTTACGGCCGCCGTTTACTGGGGCTTCAATTCTCCTTCGCTTACGCTAAGCACTCCTCTTAACCTTCCAGCACCGGGCAGGCGTCAGCCCTATACTTCACCTCTACGGTTTTGCAGAGACCTGTGTTTTTGTTAAACAGTCGCATGGGCCTATTCACTGCGGCCTACTCTCGTAGGCACCCCTTCTCCCGAAGTTACGGGGTCATTTTGCCGAGTTCCTTAACGATGGTTCTCTCGCTCACCTTTAAATTCTCTTCCCAACTACCTGTGTCGGTTTGCGGTACGGGCACCTCTTATCTCGATAGCGGCTTTTTCTTGAGGTTTGGCTTCATTGACTTCGCTACTATATTTCGCTCCCCATCACACTTCAGTCTTATGAGCAGCGGATTTTGCCTACTACTCAGCCTTTGAGCTTAGACGTCCTATTCCATCAGGACGATCAATTAGCCTCCTCTGTCCCCACTTCTCTCAAACGATATTTGGTGGTACAGAATTTCTACCTGTTGTCCATCGGCTTCACCATTCGGCTTCACCTTAGGTCCCGACTTACCCAGAGCGGACGAGCCTTCCTCTGGAAACCTTAGTCATTCGGTGGATAGGATTCTCACCTATCTTTCGCTACTCACACCGGCATTCTCACTTCTAACCTCTCCACCTCGCCTTACAGCTCGGCTTCTACGATGTTAGAAACGCTCTCCTACCATATAACTTAGTTATATCCGCAGCTTCGGTTGTATGTTTGGCCAGTACATTTTTCGGCGCGATGTCACTCGACCAGTGAGCTATTACGCACTCTTTAAATGGTGGCTGCTTCTAAGCCAACATCCTGGTTGTCTGTGCATCATCACATCCTTTTCCACTAACATACAATTTGGGACCTTAGCTGGCGGTCTGGGCTGTTTCCTTTCGACTACGAACCTTATCACCCGCAGTCTGACTCCCGTTGATATTTATCAGCATTCGGAGTTTGTCTGAATTCGGTAACCCGGGATGGGCCCCTAGTCCAAACAGTGCTCTACCTCCAGTAAACTCCACAACGAGGCTAGCCCTAAAAGCTATTTCGGAGAGAACCAGCTATTTCCAAGTTCGATTGGAATTTCTCCGCTACCCACAGCTCATCCAAACACTTTTCAACGTGTCCTGGTTCGGTCCTCCATTCAGTGTTACCTAAACTTCAACCTGGCCATGGGTAGATCACTTGGTTTCGGGTCTACTCCATCATACTATTTCGCCCTATTAAGACTCGCTTTCGCTTCGGCTCCATGTCTTCCACTTAACCTCGCATGATAAAGTAACTCGCCGGTTCATTCTACAAAAGGCACGCCATCACCCTCAAAGGGGCTCCTGACTACTTGTAGGCACACGGTTTCAGGTTCTCTTTCACTCCCCTCCCGGGGTTCTTTTCACCTTTCCCTCACGGTACTGGTTCACTATCGGTCACTAGGTAGTATTTAGCCTTACCAGATGGTCCTGGTAGATTCCGACGGAATTCCTCGTGTTCCGCCGTACTCAGGTGCTCTCTCGCGCCAACTTAGCATTTCGTATACAGGACTTTTACCTTCTACGGTCTAACTTTCCAGCTAGTTCTACTATACTTTGTCATACACTTTGTTGAGAGTCCTACAACCCCAATATGCAAGCACATTGGTTTGGGCTCTTTCCTTTTCGCTCGCCGCTACTCAGGAAATCGATTTTTCTTTCTCTTCCTACAGGTACTTAGATGTTTCAGTTCCCTGCGTTACCTCGCTTCGCGTACCGCCCTTTTAAAAGCGGTGGGTTCCCCCATTCGGATATCTACGGCTCTTTGCTTACTTACAGCTCCCCGTAGCATTTCGTCGTTTGTCACGTCCTTCATCGGCTCCTAGTGCCAAGGCATCCTCCGTGCGCCCTTTACTACTTAATCGTGTGTAGCTTTACGCTTCGTTCTTTTCCTTGAACTCTTTGTGAATAAGTTTTTACAACTTACTTACTTTTTTCTCGGTTTTTGTAAATCTGTTTCTTTTACTTTTATAGAAAATTATTTTTTGATCTAATATATATATTCAGTTTTTCATTGTTCAAAAAATGGTGGAGCCTAGCGGGATCGAACCGCTGACCTCCTGCGTACAAAGCAGGCGCTCTCCCAGCTGAGCTAAGGCCCCATATAAAGATTGTATTTAATTAAGAATAAATGGTGGGCCTAAATGGACTTGAACCATCGACCTCACGCTTATCAGGCGTGCGCTCTAACCAGCTGAGCTATAGGCCCCTAAATATTTATTCTTATTTGAATGTTTTGAACACTCAAAACTAAACGAATTATCAACGTATTCCTTATCCTTAGAAAGGAGGTGATCCAGCCGCACCTTCCGATACGGCTACCTTGTTACGACTTCACCCCAATCATCTGTCCCACCGTGACCGGCTCCCTCCTAAAGGTTAGGCCACCGTCTTCGGGTGTTACAAACCTCGTGGTGTGACGGGCGGTGTACAAGACCCGGGAACGTATTCACCGCGACATTCTGATTCGCGATTACTAGCGATTCCAGCTTCATGTAGTCGAGTTGCAGACTACAATCCGAACTGAGAATAGTTTTATGAGGTTTGCTTACTCTCGCGAGCTCGCTTCTCTTTGTTCCTATCCATTGTAGCACGTGTGTAGCCCAAGTCATAAGGGGCATGATGATTTGACGTCATCCCCACCTTCCTCCAGTTTATCACTGGCAGTCTATCTAGAGTCCCCATCTTACTGCTGGCAACTAGATATAAGGGTTGCGCTCGTTGCGGGACTTAACCCAACATCTCACGACACGAGCTGACGACAACCATGCACCACCTGTATCTGTGTCTAACCAAAGGTCAGAACAACACAATCTCTTGTGTCCTCACAGTATGTCAAGACTTGGTAGGTTCTTCGCGTTGCTTCGAATTAAACCACATGCTCCACCGCTTGTGCGGGTCCCCGTCAATTCCTTTTGAGTTTCAACCTTGCGGTCGTACTCCCCAGGCGGGTGCTTAATGCGTTAGCTGCAGCACTGATCTCTTATGAGACCAACACTTAGCACTCATCGTTTACGGCGTGGACTACCAGGGTATCTAATCCTGTTTGCTCCCCACGCTTTCGCGCCTCAGTGTCAGTTACAGGCCAAAAAGCCGCCTTCGCCACTGGTGTTCCTCCCTAATCTCTACGCATTTCACCGCTACACTAGGAATTCCACTTTTCTCTCCTGCACTCAAGTTTAACAGTTTCCAATGACCCTCCACGGTTGAGCCGTGGGCTTTCACATCAGACTTATTAAACCACCTGCGCGCTTTACGCCCAATAATTCCGGACAACGCTTGCCACCCTACGTATTACCGCGGCTGCTGGCACGTAGTTAGCCGTGGCTTTCTGGTTAGGGTACCGTCTCTACTGTGTATAGTTACTACACAATCATTCTTCCCCTAACAACAGAGCTTTACGAACCGAAATCCTTCTTCACTCACGCGGCGTTGCTCCGTCAGGCTTTTCGCCCATTGCGGAAGATTCCCTACTGCTGCCTCCCGTAGGAGTCTGGGCCGTGTCTCAGTCCCAGTGTGGCCGATCACCTCTCAGGTCGGCTATGCATCGTCGCCTTGGTAGGCCTTTTACCCACCAACTAGCTAATGCACCGCAAAAGCCATCTCATAGTGTTAGCAAAACCAACTTTTAAACATCAACCATGCAGTTAATGCTGTTATCCGGTATTAGCTATCGTTTCCAATAGTTGTCCCAGTCTATGAGGCAGGTTCTTTACGTGTTACTCATCGTTCGTCCGCTAAGTTTTTCCGGTGCAAGCACCAGAAAAACTTCGCTCGACTTGCATGTATTAGGCACGCGCCAGCGTTCGTCCTGAGCCAGGATCAAACTCCAAATAAATTTGTTAGCTTGATTAGCTCATTAAAAGTTTTATAGTTTCTTTTTAAAACTGTCCTTTTTGGAATTAACGTTGACTTAATTCGTTTTGAGTTTTTCAATGTTCAAAAATAATGGAGCGGGTGATGAGAATCGAACTCACAACATCAGTTTGGAAGACTGAGGTTTTACCACTAAACTACACCCGCATTATTAAATTTTTAATCTTTCGTGTTTCTTCAACACTTAAATTATTTTTATCATTTTTAAATCTTTGTCAATAACTATAAAAAGTTATTTTCGAAGTTCACTTCATTTTTAAGACTTTATTAGTTTTAACATTATCAATTTCTTTTTGTCAAGAGTTTTTTCACTTAGCATTAGTTTTTGATTAATATTTAATTGTTCGTCTTCTCTATCAGAAGACTTTTATTATTCTATCATCACTTATAAATTATGTCAATAGAAAATGAAAAAGTTTAGAAAATTTCATTTTTCTATTTCTAAACTTTTTCTTCTATAAAATATAGTATTTTGTCGTTTGTCTGTGAACTATTCTATAAGGTAAATTCATCTCTTTTTCTTGAGCTTTCAGTTCTGCTAACTCTTCTTCATCAATTTCTTCACCTTTACGTTTTTGCTTTTTCTATATCGATAATCTTAGTTAAGACACGCATAGAAACTGCACCTATATCAAAGAAATTGGTTGGAATATAGATGAAATTTTTGGTCTTGTCATGTTTATTAGTTTTGTATTTTTCTAATGAAAGGATTTGTAAATCTCCTGGGATACTCATTCCAAGATCTAGTGCTTGTTGCATAGTTGCTAACGCTACTTCATCAAACATTATAATTACAACTTCTGCTTCAATATTACTTACAGCTTTGTATAGTTTATTACTTTCTTTATATGTTCTGCTATCCATCAATTATATTTTGAGGTTTAAATTCAACTTTTTCTGATGCTAAGGCATCTTTGTATCCCCTTTGATTAATCTTTGAGTCTTTTTGACTTTCATATTTATCTATTACTAATGAAATATTTTTAGTACCTTTTGATAAAAATTCTTTAGTAACATCATATGCTGCTTTTTCATAATCAATGTTTACTGAATAAAACTCAGAATCTGTTCTAAATTCCCAGCTAATACTACTGGTATTTGAATATCTTATAAATAATTTTTTGAACTATCTGATAATGAATGCCCTAGATAGATGATTCCGGTCCACTTGTTTACTACGAATGAAGCAAAAATATTTTTCGATTTCTTGATCATCACATGAATTTGCTAAAATGATATTGTATTTGTACATATTAGCTACTGATTCAATACCACTTACTATTTCTGCAGAAGATAAGTCTGCTATATCTGGTAATACTATACCGATTGTTGTTGTTTTTCTTACTAGCAAGTCCTCTGGCAACAGCGTTAGGTGTATATCTTAATTTCTTAATAACCTCTTGGACACGTAGTCTTGTATCTTCTTTACATTAGGATTATTATTAACAACCCTAGATACTGTTGCCATCGATACTTTTGCTTCTTTTGCTACGTCATATATCGTTATTGTCATAGTCTATCTCCTCTACTTTTTATTGCTGCTTTGATAACTTTTTAAAACCTTTTTCATCCTTTTTATATTGTAACAAATAATATAAGTCTAGTACTTGAAAACAAAAATTATTCATATTTTGATTTTTAAAAACGTTTACTTATCTATAAATATCGTATTCCTTTACTTAAGTTCTACAGAAGAATTAAATTCTTCTTTTAAATTAAAGATTTGAATCTAATTCTTCTATAATTTTTAATTGAATTAAGCTTCTAAAGCTGCGTATGCATTTGTCTAAAGTTTCTTTTTAATACTTTAGCAGAGTGTAACATTTTAGCTTTTTTCTTCTTCGTTTTAATTCTAATTCAACAACTTCACGAACACCTTCGCGTCCAACGATAGCTGGAGTTCCGATATATAATCCGTCGATTCCGTAGTGTCCATCACAGTATCCACTTACTGCAAGCTCAACGTTTTCGTCACGTAAGATAGCTTTTAACAATTGTGAATAAAGCAAGACCGATTGCGTAGTAAGTAGCGCGTTTACGGTTAATTACCTCGTAAGCAGCACGCATAACTTTTTCTTCTCACATCAGCGAAGTCTTCTTTAGTGAATTTAGAAGTTTCTAAGAATCTGTCGAATTGTTTTTCCGTAAACATTTACGTTACTCCATGCAGCAAAGTTGAGTGTCTCCGTGTTCCCCAATGATATATCCACGAACACTGCTTAGTGCTAGGTTTAATCTTTCTCCCTAAGATGTAACGGAATCTTGAAGAGTCAAGAGTAGTTCCTGATCCAACGATTTTGTTTCTTGGGAATCGGTGAATTTTTGTAAAGCGTTAGTTAATACGTCTACTGGGTTAGATGCGATAACGATAACTCCATCGAAATCCTGAAGCTACGATTTGCTCAGACATATCTTTTAACAACTTTCATGTTTTTGTCAACTAGGTCAAGACGAGTTTCACCTGGTTTTTGTGGAAGACCTCCAGCGATTACGATTACGTCTGCATCAGCACATTGTTCGTATCCACTCAAGTTACTTTAATAGGTGTGTACTAAAAGCTCCACCGTGGTTAAGGTCCATTGCTTCACCTTCAGCTTTTTCAGCGAAGAAGTCGATTAATCCTAGTTCTTCACAAAAGTCCGCTTGAATATAATTGATAAGCAAAAGCTCATCCCTACCATTCCCTGCTCCTATTAAAACAACTTTTCTATTTTTCGCTTTCTAAGAAAAACCTCCATATATTATATATAATTTTAGATATTTTTAAAGTAATTATTTTTACTATTTTATATTTATGAAACAAAATACTATAATATTTAAATTAAAGTATAAATATCTCATTTCATCTAGAATTATATCACTTATTGTAGAAAGTGTTTTTATCCCTTTTAATTATACTATCTTGTTAGTAATCTAAACAAATTTTCATATATTTTTTACAATTTATTATGTATTATTTCAATATTAGTTAAAACGTTTTTCTTTTCTTTATTCTTAATTTTTGCTCATACTTATATTATAAGATAATATTTCAATTTTATTCAAAATACCTTTAATTTTTATTAAAATTCTTATTCTTGTACTATTATTTTTCTAGAAACTGTATTTACAATAGATTAATATATTATATAGTCTCTCAATTATTTCTTTTTACTGTATTATTCATATACTTATTTTTGTTTCTATAAACTTTTTACGAAAACTTTATACTATAAAAAGGAGTAACTAACCTTTACTATTTTTCACAGAAATAGATAGTTAGTTACTCTTATTTATTATTTTTCTATTATATTTCCTTTTAGAACTACAGTGAATTAATGTCACCAGTAATACTACTGATGTCGCTATTAATACATATAGTGCTTTATTCCAATCAGAGATATCTCTGATATATCCTAATAATGGTGGAAATATTGCCTCTAATAAGTATCCCGCCTGATTGTGCTAAACCTGAGATATCAGCCGCTTCACTTTCATTTCTTGATTTAGCTGAGAATAGATACATAACATATGAAAATGATCCTCCCCAGCTAACGCAGAAAGATAATTATAAATGTTAGCATTAATACGAAGTTCCCACTTGTCGAAAGCATTCCAACAAGTGACACGATATATCCAATAGTAATTACTGTAGGAATAATTAATTTATTATGTAATTTATCCGCTAAAATCGGTACTATAAATGTAGATGGAAATTGAGCGAATTGACTAATTGATAATAATAGTCCTGCTGTTTCAGGTGAGAAATCTTTACTAATCATAATTTCAGCAAACCATGAAACACTACAATAGAATAATGCAGATTGTAATCCCATACTCAACATAATCGTCCACATTTTAGAATGTTTAAAGTATCCATGGACTTTTTCATGAGTATCTTCAACATCACTTATTACATTATTTTTCGACAAGCTGCATAGATAAAGATATTAATAACCGCAATCGCAATCCAAATATTAACCGCAAGTCCTGTTGGAAAATTTCTCTCCACCTATATTTGTACTCTAATAGTGGATAACTGATACCCGCAGCAACTGCAGCACCGATATTCGTAATAACTGCATAAAAACCAGTCATAACTCTAGTTTTTCTGGATAATATTTCTTAACTAATCCTGGTAATAATACATTTCCTACTGTTATTCCTACTCCTATGATAAATGTCGTAAGGAAGAATACATAAGTATTAATATAGAATCTAAGCCCTAAAACCTACAGTAATAATTACCGCAGCTAATAATATAGTTTTTCTAAGCCTACTTTATTTTGATAATTTTTGCTACCATCGGACTGAATATCGCAAATGCAATTAATGGTATTGTTGTGATAAATCCAGCAAACCGTATTGTTGATATCTAGTATAGATTTTAATGGCCCAACGATTGCTCCTACTGCTGTAATAGGTGTTCTAAGAATAAGTCCCTAAAAGAGCAAAACACCTAATAAAAATTAATATGCTAGTTTTTCTTTGTCATTGTTCCTCCTACTTAACCTTTGAAAAAGGGAGTAACTTAAAAATACTGATTTTATATAAATCATATTTACAAAGTCACCCCCGTATAGTTAATAGATATTCTAAAAACATTACTATCTTATATAGTTTATCTATAAACCATTACGTTTTTAATTAAATAATTGATTTACGGATCTTTTTATTTCAATCCGCTTCCCTATTCATTGTTAGTAAGTTCTTACTGGTAAAATTAATTCAATAATTTCTCTGTGATAACTCACTTGGTTGAATAATAAACGCTGTTAGCTCACCTGAGAACTTAACGATACTCTCTCTTTCCGCAGCAACCTGCAACAACTGCGTCTTTTAGATATTTCCAGATACAGAAATTTCGAATTTTTCATCTTCTAATGTAGAAGAAACTTTAATTCCTCTGCACAGCACTTCCCTAACTCTTTTTAGACTGAGAAGAAACTTCTAATAGATTATCAGTTACTACTAATTTAATAATATCATCTTTATCTTCTCACTCATTAATGCAACCCTATCAACTGCACTAAAGAATTTCTCTACTGTTCGCCACGAATGTACATCTCAAAAACAGTAGGAATAAGTTTATTAGTAGTTTGGATAGTTTCACTAATTAATCAATACTGTATAAACTACACTTTTGGTAGTAAAGAACTCATTCTATTATTTTCATAGAAGATTTCTACTTGATCTTTTTCCATTTTCTATCATTCTTTGAAATAAGTTAGAGCTTTTCTAGGAATAATTAAGTTAAATTCTTTGTTGCTATCTTCATCATTTAGTGTAACTTGTCTTCTACTTAGACGATATGAGCCAGTTGCTGTCGCTGTTAGATTTTGTTACTTAATGAGTAGTTAACCCCCTCAAGAATAGGTCTTTGATCATTGAGGTGCTGTACAGAATACCGTTTCTTTAATAACATCACTAAAAACATTAGCTTCTAATTTAAGACTGTTTTCTTTTAGAGATAACTGGGAATTCTGGATAATCATTTGCATCATATCCTTTTACGTTAAATTCACTTTTACCTGATTTAACTAAAATATTGTTACCAATTGTTTCTATCTCTATTAAATCTGTTGGTGCTTTTTTCTAATTATTTCTATAAAATTACGAGATGGTAATACTCACTTGGCCTCTCTCTTCTTCTATAGTAATAACTCTTTATCATCTTCGAAACCATCTCACAGAATATTCTACAGATACTAAAGAATCACTTGCTTTTTAATATAAGTTTATCTTTTCTAATTCTATTTTAATTCCTTTTAGAATTTCAAAAAGAGAATTAGGTGCAATTACTTTTGATACGTGATTTAAAACCATCAAGAAAATTTGATTTAGTTATAGTAAATGTCATGTTTTCTCCTTATATATAATATATATTTAATAAAATAATAATAATAAGGCCTGTAAACACTGTGGAAAACTAAAGAATACGCAAAAATAATGAATTTTTCCTTGTTAATAACTGTGAAAAACATATTAATATCTTTAGTATATTTTAACAGCCTCTTATATTTTCCTAAACGTTCTTTTATTACTTCATATCTTCAAAAATCTCAGGATTTTTCATCTTGCTTAGTTTTGCTATTTTATTGAATGAATAAAGAATAGAAGTATGATCTTTATTAAACAATCACCTATAGAAGGAATGATAATGTAGTAAGTTCCCTACATAAGTAGATAGCTATATTTCTAACCTGTACGACTTCTTTTTACGAGAAGATGAAAGAATATCATCAACCTTGATTTTATAGAAATCAGCACATACATTAATGATGTTCTCAGGTGAGATATTTTTTCTAGGTGAAGTTTTAGCACTTTTTAGTATTTCCTCGGCAATACTAAGTGAAGGTTGTTCATGTTTAGAAGTTGCTGTGAACTTATTACGTTTAAGAACACCTTCAAGCTCTCTTACATTAGATGATACATTACTAGAAATATAAGTAAAGTGTCTTCTTCATCTAGTTTAATATCGAACTGTTCACATTTGAATTTAATAATTGCCATACGTGTTTCGAAGTCAGGTGGTGTAATGTCCGCAGTAATCCCCTGACTGAATCTAGTAACTAATCTATCTTCCAAATCATTAAGTTGAGATGGAGAGCGATCACTTATAAGAACGATTTGCTTTTGATTCATTTGTAGCTCGTTAAATGTATGGAAGAATGCATTTTGTGTTTCAGTTTTACCTGATAAGAATTGAATATCATCGATTAAAAGAGCATCAACATCGCGGTATTTTCTTCTAAAGTCTTCATCTGCATTAGTATAGTTGTTTTTATCTTTCATCGGTTTAATAGAAGCTAGAAATTCATTTAAAAACTTCTCAGATGAAATACATTCAATTTTTAAAAATCAGGAAAATTAGCTTCCATTTCATTAGCCAATAGCGTGGAAGTAAGTGCGTTTTTCCTAGTCCAACACCTCCGTAGATAAATAGAGGATTATAGATACCACCAGAGAAACTGCAACGTTCCATGCTATATTATGTGTAAAAGCATTACCTTCCCTACTACGAAATTTTCAAAAGTGTAGTTTTATTAAGCTGTAGGATTCTTTTTACTCGCTGTAATATTTTATTAGGGACAGGATGTTTATAATCTTCTAGAGGAAAAGTTTGCTTTTTGGTAAAAATGTTGAGCTCCAGAAGGTTTATCACCTTGAAGAAAGTTCTGTCTAATTAGATTTTCAGCTGCTGGCTTTTCATCAACCACCTGAGGTGTAATTATGAGGAATATCAGTATCAAGGGAAGTATAGTCTATATTAAAATCAAATCCAGTATTTTTCTTTAGTATTTCTTTTTAATTTTTTGATCATAAGCACCTTTGAATAAATTGAGAAATAAGAGCTTTTACTAGTAATAACTATTGATCACAAAATCGACGTTATCTATAGAAGCACCAGAAAACCAAGTATCAAATACATGAGGATCAACGGTACTTTTTAGTTCACGAAGAATAATTTCCATAAGAAATTAGAATTACTCAATGAAATACCTCCTTATATATATAAATAATTATAGCATAGATTGTTAATAAAATAAAACATTAGTTATCCACAAGTTGTTAACAGAAGTTATTAACTATGTAGATTAAGAAAAGTTGTGAATATGTTAAAAAGAAAAGATAAATAATAAAGATGATCTCAAAAGGTTATTAACAACCTTTAAGATTGATATAAACAAACTTAAAGAGTTTTTCACACACAATTAACACCTGTGAATAACTTTTAAAATGTGAAATTGTGAATAACTTTATAAATCTGTTAAAAACTTAAGAAAAAGAAATGTTTTCTAGATGTTAATAAAGTTATTAATAAAAATATGTGGATAACTTATATAAATCCGTGAAAAAGTCTTTTAAAGAGATACTTAAATATTTTCTTATACTGAAAAACAAAAATTAACAGATTATTAACAATATTATCTATTAGTACATGGACTATTATTTTTACCTATAATGAAAGAAATAAGAATTTTTAATCGTAATTAGTGATAATATTTAGTTATCATTTATAGTATAATTACGCCTGGTCTAGATAGAAAAATGAGGTTTTACTTGATAAATTATTTTAGATATGTTAAACTAATTCAGTTATTACATCCATCTAAGTAAAGAAAAAGAAAACTCGAGGAGGACAAAATGAAACGTACGTATCAACCAAATAAAAGAAAACATTCAAAAGTACACGGATTTAGAGCCAGAATGAGCACTAAAAACGGAAGAAATGTATTAGCAAGACGTAGAGCTAAAGGAAGAAAAAGTTCTTTCAGCTTAATGTTTGCTAAAAGGGTATCACGAAAGTGGTACTCTATTAACTGGTCCTAAAAATTAAGAAAGATAGTTGTAAAAAGTTAAATAAACTGTTAAAATTATTAGTGTTAAGAAAGGTTTTTAAAATGAAAAAGAATATAGAGTAAAAGAAGTCAAGATTTTGATAATATTATTAGAAAAACAATCTTTTGCGAATAGACAGTTTGTTATTTATTATCATAATTTAGACCATATGCGTTTAGGTATTTCTGTTAGTAAAATTAGGAAAAGCTCTCATGAACGTAATAAAATAAAAAGATACATACGAGAAACTTTTTAAAACAAGAAAAGAACTTGTTAAAACTATGATATTATAGTGATAGCAAGACCTGATGCTAAAGATATGCCATTCTTAGAGTTCGGCAACAGCATCGATCATGTTTTAAAAAGATCAAAACTTATGAAAGCGAAGAGGAGTTAAGAATGGAAAAGAATATTATTATGTTGGAGTTACTGTAGATGAGGCTATAAAAAAGATTAAAAGACCTAGCTTTAACAGAAGATGCAGTAAAAATTGAAGTAATCGAAGGTGGGAGCGCAGGTATTTTCGGTTTATTTAAAAGAAGCAAAAGTAAAAATTAGTTCCATTAGATGAAGATTATAATAAAGAAGATGCTGTTGAATTAGCTAAAGCAACTGAGAAGAGTGGTTGAAGTTGAGAAAGTAGAAGAAAAAGAACAAGAAGTTGAAGTTAAAACAACAGAACAAGAAGAAGTTGTTGTAGAAAAAGTGGTTGAACAAGATGTTCATGTTGAAGAAACAAAACCAGCAGTAGAAGAAACTGTAGTAGAAGCTGAACAAAATGAAGAACAGGTTAAAAAGCTAAAAGAGAAGATTACATTGATCAAGATCGTATTGTAAATTATCTACAAAATATTGTTGTTGCAATGGGATATCCTGATGCGACTGCAGATTTTAAAGAAGATGGTAATCGTCATTTTACTTTTAAATATTAAAACAGAAGAAAATACTAGCTTAATAATTGGTAAGGTGGAATCACTTTAAACAGTTTACAATTTTTTAGTTAATAACTATGCTAAAAATTCAGCTCACACTACTTCAGAATAGAAGGATTGTGATGATTATAGAGAAAATCAAGAAAACATTAGAAGAATTAGCGTTAAACTTAGCTAAAAATCTAAAAATTGGAAAACCTGTTGAATTAGAGACCAATGACAAGCATCGAAAGAAAAATTATTCACAATGCCTTAACAGGAATTAAAAATGTTGAAACAGAATCACGTGGTGAAGAGCCACACAGATATTTAGCTATTACAGCTAAATAGGAGGCCTAATGAAGTCAGTATTAATAGTTGATGATAGTTCATATCAGAAGTCGCGGAGCAGAAATTGCTAGTCGTGCAGGATATAAGTGTCATTTTGCAGAAAATGGCGAACAAGCTGTGAGAATGTATAGAAGGTTAAAACCAGATTTCGTAACGATGGATATTTGTATGCCGATAATGGATGGTTTAGAGGCGACGAAGGAAATTTGTACGAAGTTTCCTGGTGCAAAAGTGCTTATCTGCAGTAGCGTTGGTGAAGTACCAGTATATAAAAGACAGGCATTTGCTAATGGTGCTTGTGGTGTACTGCCAAAAGAGTATGATTTAGATGATTTAGAATTTGCGATTTCAGAAATAGAACTTATGAAATAGAAGGAGTGACTCAAAAATCGTGATTTCGGAGAAATCGATTTTGTCGAGTACCTCGCATTAGATTTATTAGATATCTAAAAAGCTTTTAAAAAGCGAATTTAGATATCAATAAACCACTAAACGTCTATGAGTTTTTCATATACACTTTGTTACAAATTTAGGTCTTTTGAGGGCAGTCCTTATTAATGTAAATAACATAAGTAGTTGGAGCTTAATCCAGCTACTTATGATCTACCCTAGTCCATTATTTTTAAAAAGTATATAAAATGTAGCTTGGTCGTATATAGAGAAAAATTTAAAGGAATAGTGTATAATAAATAAAGATATGAATTTTTAATTAATATAAAGAGTTAGAAGGAGTTTGAATAATGAGTGAAACAATTTGCGCTATATCGACTGCCCTAGGAGAGGAGCTATAGGTATTGTTAGACTTAGTGGTGACGAAGCATTTAGTATCGCTGAAAAATAGTAAGACTACCAAAAGGTAAAACAGTAGAGAGTCTAGCTAGTCATTAATTATAAATTATGGAAATGTAGTTGATCCAGCTACAAATGATCGAAGAAATTATGCTTGTAAAAATGGTAGGTCCTCGTACTTATACTACTGAAGATGTTATAGAAATTAACTGTCATGGTGGTATTGCTAACGATTCAAAAAGTACTTGCACTTTGTCTAGAACATGGAGCAAGGATGGCTGAACTGGAGAATTTGACTAAACGTGCCTTTTTAAATGGACGTATAGATTTAACACAAGCAGAGGCTGTAATCGACTTTATTAAGAGTAAAACAGATGAAGCTAATCAAATAGCAAACAATCAAATGCAAGGACGCTTATCGACGCTTATTAAACGTCTACGTGCTGGAATTTTAGATATATTAACAGTTGAGGTAAATATCGATTATCCTGAATATGATGACCTAGACAAATAGAAACAACAAAAACTATTCTTGAAAAATCAACAAGTATCAGAAATAGTTTAGAGAGTTTACTAGAAACATCAAAAACAAGGGAAAATTATTAAAAGAAGGTATAAACACAGCTATTATCGGACGACCTAACGTTGGTAAGAGCTCACTGTTAAATAACCTACTACAGAAAAATAAAGCTATTGTAACTGATATTGCAGGAACAACTCGTGACGTTCTAGAAGAGTATGTGAACATTAAAGGAGTACCAATTAAATTAATAGATACGGCTGGTATTCGTGAAACAGATGATATCGTGGAACAAATCGAGGGTTAAACGTAGTAAAGAAGCTTTAGAAAAAGCCGATTTAGTATTGTTCTTATTAAACAGTAGTGAAGAAACTAACTGAAGATGATAAAGAATTATTAAAGCTAACTGAAGGAAAAACAACTATCGTAATATTAAATAAACTAGATTTAGAGACGAAAAATTGATATTGCTGAAGTTGAAAATTAGCGTACAACCACCCTATTATAAAAACATCTATGACAACATATAAAGGAATAGATGAACTAGAGAAAAATATTAGAGATTTATTCTTCGGTGGAGCTGCTCGTCCAAAAGATGCGACGCACTTATCAAACACGCGTCAAATCAACCTTTATTCAACGTGCTTTAACTAAGCTTAAATGATGCTATCGGCAGCAGAGATGGGAGTTTGAAGTGGATATGGTACTATAGATTATACGAATACATTCAATCTATTAGGAGAAGTTATTGGAGAAAACTCTGGTGATGAACTGATAAATGAATTATTCAGTAGATTCTGTCTAGGAAAATAAAATGTTTCACATGAAACATGAAATAAAAAGGAGAACGAAATGAAATGTATAAGTTTTTAATGTCAATGGTCTAAGAGCGATCGTTGGTAAAAATTTTTGAAGAAGATTTTTAAACAATTAGATGCTGATTTCTTCTGTTTACAAGAGACGAAGATGCAAGCAGGACAATTAGATTTACAATTCGAGGGGATTATTATAGCTATTTTAACTATGTTGAGCGTAAAGGATACTCAGGAACTGCGATATATACTAAACACGAGCCATTAAATGTAACTATGGAATAGGAATCGAAGAACATGATACAGAAGGTCGTGTAATTACTCCTGGAATATGATAAATTCTTCTTTATTACAGTGTATACGCCGAACTCAGGTAGCGAACTTAAGAGATTAGAGTACCGTATGAGTTGGGAAAGAAGATTTTAAAAATTATTTATTAGAATTAAATAAAAACAAAAGTGTCGTTGTTTTGGGAGATTTAAATGTTGCACACAGAAATTGATCTGAAAAATCCGAAATCAAACACTAAAATGCAGGATTCACACCAGAAGAAAGAGAAAATTCACAAAGTTATTAGATGCTGGCTTTATCGATACATTTAGATATTATAATCCAGACTTAACAGGTGCCTACTCTGGTGGAGTTACCGTTTTAATGCACGTAAAAACAATGCAGGATGGAGAATTGATTACTTCTTAGTAAGTCGTGACTTAGAGAGTACCTAGAAAGTGCTGCTATTCACAATGAAATATTTGGTAGTGATCATTGTCCTGTAGAGCTTGTATTAAAAAGACAATTTGTTGTAAAATATAATATGCGTTGTGGATAAACCATGACGTATATTTTTAATTATCAGGCTTGTAAAGCTTAAATAATTAAAGACCAATCTTTAATATATTAAATAAAAATGACGGAGGCGATTTAATTAGAATAAATTATAATTTGAAGTAGCATCCGTTATTAATTTTTAAGAAAAAGAGGTAATTTATGGGACCAAAAATTTTATATAGAAGATGTAAATGAGTGGGATTCAAAAATATTCAATCGATTATATTAAATTTGATGAATTCGGAGTAATTGATATCGTGAGATTAACTGACGAAAGAGATTATTTTAGTCCATGGAAATATACAGTACCAATTTTTGACTCCAGAAAATGAGTATATAGATTATTTGGAAAAGAAGACATAATAGATCCATTTTTAGCGAAGCAATTGAGGCGCTTAGCAGGTTATAAACCTGAGAATGATAATTTTAGATGACATTACTTTGAACAATGCATTATTTGTAGGTGATCCTAGAGGCGAAAAAGAGAGGTACAGGATTCAAAAATGCATTTCAACTTCAGATAGAAGCTTCGTTACTATGGGAATTCGCAGCTATAGGAAGCACTCTGAAAGAACGATACAGGTTATAGAACATTAATACGAGATAAAGAGCATAAATTAAGGATGGCCCTATTAGAATAAGAAAGAGCGAGCTAATGCTAAGAAAACAAAATTAGAAGAATTAGAGCAAGTAATGAAGATAATAGAAGATGGTCGTACTTTTTAAAAGAACAAGGTATAAATCAGTGGCAACATGGAGAACCGAGTGAGAGACGATTATTAATGATATTAATGAAGGTATTTTATGTCTTTGAAAAAAATCGGAAAAATAGTAGCAACAGCAATGCTATCTTCTTTTGACGAAGATTATGAACGATACCCTCACTCTTTGGACTGCTAATAGCAGTTACTTAGCTATTCATCGTAGTTTCAACAGCGAGCGATTTACGTAATCAAGTAATCGCTCGTGAAATTATGAAGCTATCTATCTTTAGCTAAGTCTCAAAATATCAATTTTTGAGACTAGATACTCATTTGAACAACAATATAATGAGAAAATTTTAAGTAACTTTGGATTTATAGAAAGAAATAATAAAATTATCGATGAAAAATATTTTAGATGATAAAGAAAGAATTACATACGAATTAAAAAGTGAAATAATAAAATAGTTTCATGTGAAACTTTCATAGAATACTTTAAATTTATGGTTGTTTCACATGAAACAAATAATCAGTGAGGAAAAACGATGAAATTTTATTCTTACGAATACTTACAAAAGTAAAATAGAACAAAACAACATTGTAGGAATAGTTATTGTAGGTGTACTACTTTTAGTATTGCTCTTTAGTATAGCTAAATATTACAAAAATAAACAAGACACAAAAATATAGAGAGTTATCGATAATACTAGTACTGTAGGGACAATATTAGCGGCAACTATAGGAATAGAAATTATAAAGATAAATCCATTTCTTCTAATCAATACAGAAGCTCAGTACAGTTTATCGATAGCGGATCATTTAAATGTAGAAAAGACACGTATTTATATTAATAGTGAGGTATCTATAGAAAATTCATTCATGAAAATCGATGATTCTTACTATAGAGTAATAAGTAGTGGAAAAAGATGATTACTTATTAGAGAAAATTGACTTAATAGATCCAGTAGTAGAAAAAGTGGAGGTAAATAAATAATGCAACTTTCATACATAGATATCGTAATAAAACTAGCTTTAGGGTTTTATTATCGCTTGTAATAGTAATTAATATATCAGGAAAAGGAAATTTAGCACCAACTTCAGCAGTAGATCAAGTTCAAAACTATGTACTGGGGGAATATTAGGAGGGTAATATATAGTCCATCAATTTCTATTTTACAATACTTCAATATATTATTAATATGGATAATTTTGGTATTAGGTCTGAAGTGGTTAAAAACAAATAACCCATACTTATGCTAGACGGAGAACCTACAACAATAATAAAAAGGAGAAAATAGATGTAGAAGCAACAAGAAAAGCTGGTTTAACAGCACAAGACATAGCTTTTAAATTAAGAACACAAGGTGTTTATAGTATTCAAAAAGTAAAAAGAGCGGGTTTTAGAACAAAATGGACAACTAATTATAATACAACAAGGTGAGGAAAATCCTAAATATCCGGTAATTACTGATGGAACTATCCAACATGGTACATTAGAATCGATGGATAAAACAGAAGAATGGTTAAAAGAAACTTTTATTGGAATTAGGGATATGCAAAGACACATCTAAAATATTCTTAGCAGAGTATGACAAAGGACAATTACATATAATTGAATACTAATATAATTTGTTTTTTAAATGAAATTAAAAATTTTAACAAGACAATAACAAATTAATTAAATAAGAAAATAATAATATCGATTAATATAATAAAAGTAAAAAGCAGGAAATTGAAAAATCAATTTTTCGCTTTTAAAAACTATTTTTCAGCGTTAATAAAATCGAAAGAAGAATCTTCTTGGAATTTTTAACGACATAAGACAAGTTGCGATAATGTTTTGTTCTTGCATATCTTTAACAAGAGCGTCTATTAGCTTACTCCATACTACCTTGACCACGAAGTGATGAATCGACAAAAGTGTGATCAGCAAACAACTACATTAGGATTACTAGTATTAGAATAAGTAATTTCCAGCAATAACCCTACCATTCTCATACATATTTAACGAAACCATTATTTGTTTTAGTAAATTCATATAAACCTCCTGGGATAATCATAAGTAATATAGTGTTAGTATTGCTATTATATCATAAAAATCATAGAAGGATGAAGATTTGAGTTGAGGAGGAGGGACAGAGATATAAAGTGTAGAAATATCTTTAAAAAGTATAATAAGAGAAATAAAAATATGATGATAGTAGTAATTTGTTAAAAGAAATGTGTAAGCTACTAGCTTCTCAAGCCCCTCACCTACTCTTTTTATTATAGGGTTTTATAAAAACTGATAGTACTAGTATTCCATTGTTGTTTGATATTAGATTGTCCATCTTCGTTGATACCCCTTGTTTTTAATTTTCTAGGTTTATTGTTTTTCTTCGCTACTTCTATTCCTTTTTGCTAACTATTTCTATTGTTTTTCATTTTAGGTAGTCTCTATTCTTTTTATATTAGTTACTCTGTTATTTATTCTATCTTTTTCTTGATATTTTTCTTTTGTTTTTATCTTCTGTTTCCTTTTTGCATTTTACAATTGAAAATAATTACAAAATTACTATTTCTTAAATTAAAACAAATAGTTTTTACTATATTTTTATTTCTTAAATAATAAATAGATTAAAATATTTTCTATAAGATTTTTGTTTAACATCTCATAAAAGAAAAATAAAACGTTTTAATAAAAAGTTATTGACAAATATGAAAAACGGGTGTACAATTAGTTTAATTTAATACACAAACGTTGAAAAGATAAGTAGATTAGTACGTAGCTAAAAACAGAGAGTTACTGGATGGTGTAAAGTAACACGGTGAAGATTAGTTGAAAATGGTCTTAGAGTCTGTTTATCTAATAGGTAAACACGTGAGTTGCACGATATAGCACACAGTATAAACATGTACTGAATAAGGTACTAATCGCAAGGTTAGTATAAACCAGAGTGGTAACGCAATTAAGATGATCGCCTCTATTGCAAATGCAATAGGGTGTTTTATTATCTAAAACACAGAACTTATCAAAACGTAGAAAAGAGGAAAAAAATATTATGACAAGAAAATTTAGTTTTGAAACATTACAATTACACGCAGGACAAACAGTTGGAGATACAAAATCAAGAGCGGTCCCTATTTATCAAACAACATCATTTGTTTTTGATGATACTCAAGATGCAGCTGATTCATTTGCATTAAGAAAAGCTGGGAATATTTATACACGTATTACTAACCCTACTACTGCAGTCTTCGAAGAAAGAATTAATGCGTTAGAAGGTGGAGTTGGGGCATTAGCTGTTGCTTCAGGAATGGCTGCAATTACTATGTATTCTTAACATTAGCACATGCGGAGATCACATCGTATCTTCTAAAAATGTATATGGTGGAACATATAACCTGTTAAAACTTACCCTACCACGCTATGGTGTAGAGTCAACTTTTGTTGATCCAGATAACTTTGAAGAAATTGAGCAAGCAATTACTGATAAAACTAAAGCTCTATTTGTAGAAACTTTAGGGAACCCATTAGCAAATAGTTGTTGACTTAGAAAAATGGGCTGAGATTGCTCACAAACACAAAATTCCATTAGTAGTAGATAACACATTTGTTAGTCCATACTTAATTAATGCATTTAGCCATGGTGTAGATATTATTATTCACTCTGCGACTAAATTCATTGGAGGACACGTGCACATCAATCGGTGGTGTTATCATGTAGATAGTGGTAAATTCGACTGGGAAGGTAGTGGAAAAATTCCCGCAATTAGTTGATGAAGATCCAAGTTACCACAACTTAAGTTATACAAGAGATGTAGACCCTGGTCGTTCATTACAAATGTAAGAACACAGTTATTACGTGATACAGGAGCAGCATTATCACCATTTAACGCATTCTTATTATTACAAGGTTTAGAAACATTATCTTTGCGAGTTGAGCGTCATGTAGAAAATACTCAAAAAGTAATAGACTTCTTAGTAAAACATCCCTAGTAGCATCAATCAACTACCCAGGATTAGAAGGAAACAAATATTATGAATTAGTTAAAAATACCTACCTAAAGGTAGTGGATCAATCTTCTCATTTGATGTAGTTGGAGGAGAAGAAGCAGCTCAAAAGTAATTGATAGTTTAGAAATTTTCTCAAACTTAGCGAATGTAGCTGATGCGAAAAGTTTAGCTATCCACCCAGCATCAACAACACATGGACAATTAAGTCCGGAGGAATTACAATATACAGGAATTACTCCACAGCAAGTTAGATTATCAATTGGATTAGAAAATGCGGATGATCTAATTGAAGATTTACGTTTAGCATTAGAAAATATCTAAGAGAAAAAGTTTCACAAGAAACATTTGATTAAAATAATTAATATTTTATTAAAATGTGTGGATTAAGACAGATTATTAAAAACCTTGACAGCCATTTATTTTAATACTAATAATATACAAAAATATCTTAATCCACAATTTTCTCTTTTGAGTAGAGGTTGTTTAGAGCATGAAATAGAAGCAAAGGCAGCGTGGAAATTTATATAAACTCATTCCTAGGCAATCTCTGCTTTTTTGTTTTAGAGAAATAAAAGGCAGCAGAGATATATTTTTGTAGAATATATCATAAGAAGTAAAGTTTGTGATATAATTTTTAGTAATAATAGTAACTAAGGGGTGAAAGTATGTATAAAAGTAATGATAGTAGAAGATGATGAGATAATTTCAAATTCAATAGCTGGATATCTACAAAAATGGCAGTATGCTACACATGAGGTTGTGGATTTTCAAAATGTAGTCAAGGAATTTGTGGAACAATCACCGGATCTAGTATTAATGGATATTAATCTTTCCCTACTTTGATGGTTATTATTTCTGTGAGGAGATTAGGAAATTGTCAAAGTGCCTATAATTTTTATTTCATCTGCGAATGATGATATGAATATTGTTATGGCTATGAATATCGGTGCTGATGATTTTATAGAAAAACCATTTAAGTTAGTTGTTCTAAAAGCAAAAATCGAAGCCCTACTCCGCCGTGTTTATAATTTTTAGCGGATCTTCAAATCTTGTAGTGTATAAAGATGTAATTTTTGATATGAGCCGTGATGAGGTGAAATATCAAGATAACCTAGTTGAACTTACTAAAAATGAAGGTAAAATTCTTACAGTATTATTAGAAAATAGAGAAAAATAGTAACGAGAGAAGAAATAATTACTGCATTGTGGGCAAAGTGATAACTTTATAGATGAAAATACTTTTGTCTGTTAATATAAACAGACTCTCGTTCTAAGTTGAAAAGTATAGAGAATAGATGAATTTATTACTACTAAAAAGGTAAAGGATATATCGTCTAATGGAAATTTTAAAAAGTTATTTAAAGAAAAACATAAAAGTTTATATTTTATTTAGTAGTTTTTATTGTCATATTTTTCTATTATGTTTTATTTATATAATTTACCACTAGAAGCTCTAATATATACAGGAAGTTTCTGTTTTTAGTATCATTTATAGCTAGCTTTTTAGATTTTGTTAATTATAAAGAAAGTTATAAAAATTAAAAATTTCTAGAGAAAAATATTCTAAATGATCTTGAAGATTTACCGAAAAGCTTGGATATTAGGATTGATTATTATCATAAAATCATAGAGAAAATTATATGAAGAGTTAGAGAAATTAACTCAGGAAAAATCGGACAAAAAATACAGATATGGTTGATTATTATAGTATGTGGGTTCACTCAGATAAAAACGCCGATTGCAGCGATGAATTTTCTATTAGACAATGAAGAAGTAGATCAGAAAATTTTGCAGCAAGAATTGTTTAAAAATAGAACGTTATGTTGAGATGGTTCTGACGTATATAAGATTAGATAGCATATCATCAGATTACGTTATTACTAAGATTAATCTTGATGAAGTGGAAAGAGTGTATATGCGACTATCTTCATTAACAAAAATAAAATTAAACTATGTTTCACATGAAACAATGGTAATTAGTGATATGGTTGAGTTTCGCTTTTCGAACAAATACTAGGTAATAGTGTGAAATACACTAGCACCAGTGGAGAAATTACAATAGAAACTTGTGAAAATAAACTGATTATAGAAGATAACGGTATGGGTATTAAAGAAGAAGATCTACCTCGAATTTTTCGAAAAAGGTTTTACTAGGTTTTAATGGAAGATACGATCGAGTGGTCTAGGTTTGTATTTATGTAAAAACTTTAGATAAACTAGGCCATCATATTGAAATTTCTTCAAAAAGTAGGAGAAGGAACTAGATAGAAATCACATTCCCTGAAAGAAGATACTTTAAGGATTAGATATAAATAAGTTAATAAGAAATCCTCTTGAGAGTTAGATTGTACATTTAACTTTTGAGGGGATTTTTAATTTCACAAGTGAGACTAGATATAAATTGATAAACTCCCAATATATGTTAGATATAAACCTGATAAAATCTACTTGATATGTAGTGATCTAGACAAAAATCGTGAGTTAGAAGAAACACGATTTTGTCTAGTCACTTTCTGTAGTGATTTATTAGATATCTAAAAAGCCACTTGATATATATATTATAATGTAAATAAAATTATTTTCTAACTAATAGAATAAATTATCTGAAAAACTATCTTGTTTAAGTTTATTTTATTTGATAAAATAGTAGTAAGGTATAAGGAGGGAAAAAGATGAAGCAGTATTTAAAGAAAAGATATTTAGAAAAATAGTTTTGTTACTGTTACTAATTATTTTTGGGGAGCATGTAAGGTTGTCGCTGCGTATTTTATAGGGGATGGATTTAACGAATTAATTAAATCGAATACCGATGGTTTTTCTATAATATAGCCTATGCGGTATCGTGTTTTTATTATATTTAGTTTCTATTTATATAAAAATTCCGTATGAAAACTATGTAGTGCAAAAAGATGATAACTGATATTAGATGATGTTGTTGATGCAATTTCTAAAAACAATTATGCTAACTTTTAATAAGAAAAATAGCGGTGATTATATATCGTGGCTTAGTAATGATTTGATGATTGTTGAGGAAAAAGGATTTGGTAATTTTTATCAAAGTATTACAGCGATAATAGAGACACTTTTAGCTATAGTTGGACTATTTGCATTCCACTGGTCGATTATCGTCTTTTTCTATAGTAATGAGTATTCTTACATTAGTTTTACCAGCTCTTGCGCAAAAATCTATTCAGAATAAAGCTCAGAGATACTCAGGCTCATTAGAAAAATTAATAAGTAAAAATACAAATTACTTACAAGGATCTGATAGTTTATTATCTTTCAATAAATTAGGAATTTTGAAAAATTGTAGCAACTTCTTCTAATGAAGTATTAAAAGAATCAGTGTCTCTAAGAAAAAGTGTCGGATTAGCTGAGTCCTAGGTGGTTTTGAGGGAATTTAGTAGAGGCGAGTTGGTGTAGTAGTACTAACGGAGATACTGGCTCTAAAAATATTGTGAGGCTTTGGATCTATTTTTAACGGTAGAGTCACCAACATCTACGATTTTTAATTCAGTAGGAAATATTATGAATATTACGGTAGAGTTAAATATCGTAGTGCTAATCTTTGAGAAATTTGAGAAATTTAAAGAAGAGGCTAAAGGCAATTAATGATCAAGATACTAGCAAAAATTATTAAATGAAGAAATTGAAACTATAGTATTAGAAGATGTTTCTTATAAATATGAAAGAGAAAAAGTGTATTAAAAACATTTCGTATGCATTTAATAAATATGGTAAATACGCTATTGTTGGAGAAAGTGGTAGTGGGAAAATCTACATTGTTAAAAATTATTGACTGGAAGAATAGAAAATTACGAAGGTGCAATTAAATTTAATGGTGAAAGAACTAGATGGTCTTAATAAGCATCAGCCTGTATGATAAGATGCTATATATTCCACCAAGAACCGTATATATTTTTACAGAAAGTCTAAGATTTAATATAACGCTAGGTGATGATTATGTTGATAGAAAAGTTAAAGATGTGTTGGAAAAGTGTAGGGATTAGGTGAGTTTCTGACAAGTCTTGAGGATGGCTTAGATACTGAACTTGTAGAAGGTGGTAAGAATTTATCAGGTGGTCAAAAACAAAAGAATAGCCTACTAAACTGGAATAATTAGAGAGAAAAAGTAGTGCTGTTAGATGAGATAACTTCTAATTTTAGATAATGATAATGCGAGAGAAAATAGAAGAACTTCTATTAACTAATCCAGAATTAACGGTAATTCTAATCACACACAGACTAGATAGCAACTCTGAACAAAGATCACAGATATATTAAGATTATAATTTCCCAGGAAATAAAAGTTGATAAAGTATTTGAAATCAAATAAAAAGTAATAAATATCCCAATCTCACAAAAGTGTAAGGTTGGGAGCTTTTAAGTGAAAAAATCGATAGAATCTGTAAGAGTAGGTAGAATATAAATATAAACAACGAGGAAGTTGTAGAAAAGTTCGAACTAGGAAATTAGATAAAAGAATTTAGGAGTGATAAAATGTTATTAGAAGTCAACAATGTAAGAAAAGTTTATACAACAAGATTAAGCACACAAAGTACAGAAGCGTTAAAAACGTAAATTTGCAGCAGATAATGGTGAATATGTAGCGATTATGGGTGAGAGCGGAAGCGGTAAAACTACTTTATTAAATATTATCGCAACATTCGATAAAGCGACATCAGGAAATGTGAATTTAAACAATTTAGATTTTAAGCAAGTTGAAAGATAAAGATTTGGCAATTTCCGTCGTGACAATCTAGATTTGTCTCCAAGATTTCAATCTACTTGATAATTTTTCTATAAAAGATAATATTTTATTACCGTTAGTGTTAGCTAATAAAAATATAAAGATATGGAACAAAGATTGAGAAAGTAACTAAACCTTTAGGAATTGATAAGTTAATCAATAGTTTCCATATGAAGTATCTGGTGGTCAACGTCAAAGGGTTGCGGTAGCACAGTGCGATTATTACAGATCCAGCACTAATCTTAGCAGACGAACCGACAGGAGCACTAGATTCAAAATCAACAGATCAACTGTTAGAAGTTTTTGAAAAACTTTAATAACGCAGGACAAACAATAATTATGGTTTACGCACTCTGTGAAAACAGCAGCTCGTGCCAAACGTGTATTATTTATTAAAGATGGGGTAGTTTTCCATGAACTTAGAAAAAGAAATGCGACTACGAGTGAGATGTTCCAAAAATTAATGACACGTTAACTTTAATGCAGGCAGTGAGTAAGATGAGCTTCTTTTATAGCAAATTTGCTTTTTAAACAACCTTATAAAAATAAAAATTTATAATACCTTATGTGTTATCAGCAATTTTTACAATAATGTCATTTACATACTGTCATCTCTAGCTTTTGGAGATAATCTAGACAAACTTCCAAACGGTATTGAGGCGACAAAACAGGTATTAAGTTTCAGTATTATTGTAATTGCACTGTTCTCTGTAATTTTCCTATTTTATACTATAGTTTTCTAGTAAACGTAGGGTAAAAAGAATTTGGATTGTATTCTGTTTTAGGTATGACGAAAAACAAATAGCTAAAATCTTAGTGTTAGAAACAATTTTATCGCTGTAACTACAATAGTGTTAGGAATTGGATTAGGAATAATTTTTGATAAACTTATGTTGTTAGTATTATTAAAAATTATTCTCAGCGGGAGTTAGCTGGGTTCAGCATAACACCGATAGCTATAGTATTCTCAGTATTATTATTCGGAGGAATATACTTCTTATTATTACTTTATACTGTTATAAAAATAGCTAGACTTAGAATTGTAGCCTTATTAAAAGATGAAAACAAAGGTGAAAAAGAACCGAAATCTAGATGGATTCTAGCGATAATCGGTTTTAGCATTAATCGGTTATGGTTATTACACTAAGCACAAACGGTACAAAAATCCTGAAAAAGCATTATTAGTATTCTTTTATGCTGTAGTTACGGTAATTATAGGTACATATCTAGTGTTCATGGCAGTTAGTATCACTAGTACTAAAAATCATGAAAAATAATAAAAACTTCTACTATAAACCTAAAAACTTCATCAGCGTTTCTAGGGTTATTATACAGAATGAAGAGAAATGCAGTAGGATTAGCGAATATCTGTATATTATCTACTATGGTCCTTGTAACTATGGGATCAACATCAGCATTATATGCAGGTATGGAAAAATCTTACAACGAAAGATTCCCAAGACAATTAATGATTGCAGGTTATCATTCTACTAGTGATAAACCAAAAGAAATTGAAAATAATGCAAAATTATCAGCTAAAAGCGGGAACTGAAGTGGAAGACATGGTCTCATATAATTCATTACCTATGGTAGGAAGATTAGTTGAAGATAAAGTTCAATTTTGAATCAAATGTAGATTGTAGATTTAAGTAATGTTAAAATGATATTATTTTACAATTAAAAGATTATAATAAATTGCTAATAAAAATAAAAACATTAGAAAGTAATGAAATTTTATTACATATCGATAAAAAGGAGATTACAATCATAATAGTATTTCTCTAAATGGTAGTGACTATAAAAATTAAAGAAAAATTATCAAATTTCCAGGAACAATAGGCTCTGCAACAGCGAATATATGGATACATATTATGCTATTGTTAAAGATGAGAAAGAAGCAACTAAATTAGCTACAAAACTAACAGAGTTAAGTAGTAAAGAGTTAGAAAAAAAGAGGATTAGTATACAAACAGGTACTCCTACACTTCAAAACTACGTTGCCTTCAATATCAAAGATACAACTAAAGAAGCTAAGGTAATCGAAAGTTTTAAAAATTAGAAAAACAAAGTGGTATAGAAATAGAAGGTAAAGAAGAAAAATAAACTTACATTCAGAGGAGTGTCTGCATCATTCCTATTCATCGGGGGTGTTCATAAAGCTTTATCTTCGTAATAAGCCAAGTGTTAAATCATGTACTACAAACAAATCTCAGAAGGATATGAAGATAAAGGAAACTTTGAAATCATGAGAAAAGTAGGAATTACAGATAAACAGATTAAACAATCAATAAGATCACAAGTATTGTTAATCTTCTTCTCACCGCTAATTATAGCGACATTACACACTATAGTAGCATATCCATTTTATCGAAAATCTTTAAGATTATTCTTAATAACAGATAATAGCATATTCTTACAAGCCGCTTGCTGTGACAATCGTAGTCTTCGCAATCTTCTATCTAATAGTTTATGCAATAACATCAAAAATTTACTATAGAATTATAAAAGAATAGACGAAAATAAACTCCAGAGGAAAATTCTGGAGTCGTTTTAAGACTATATCCCTAAAATAAGAGGATTATTGCGGTTCTTTGCTATTTTTCTCTTTTTAGATAAGAAAAGATAAGATAATGTTAAAGATCTCATAGTTTCATTATTTTCTAATGAGAATATACTAATAGCTTTGTTACAAGAGTTAATAGCATCTTCAATAAGATTTTGCTCTTCAAATAATCGTGCTTGTAACAATATTATCTCCTAGAAGATAAAAGATTTATTTTCTAGAGCTTTTAGTAATAGCGATAGAGTTCCAATACGTTGCATCATTTAATTTATTTAAAATTCCATAGATACGCGCAATAGAATAATAAAATGGTTGTTCAGAACTTGTATTTTGAATAATTTTTATATAAGGTAAAAACTTTTCATACCAAAGAAGAGCATCTTCAAATAATTCTTTTTCTGAATAAAAATTTCCCAAAGTATTACAGATATCACAATATAAATACAACCAACTTCTACTTTTTCTATTAATGTCTTTTAGATTTTCAATTGCAAAAATCTAGTTGATTTTTATATGATATGTTGTGATAACTTGAAACCATTCAAAATATAAAATATTTTTCTGAATCAAGAGTGTTTTTATCAATGGAAGATAAAAACAAAATCTAGTGTCTTATAATCTCGTTTATAAAGTAATTCCACAAGTTCGTTAACTTTGAAGTTAGAAGGTTGATATTCTTTAGTATCGATATCAAATAATGCTTCTATTTCACTAGTTGGAATATTTAATTTTTTATGATTTTTGAAAAAAATATCTATAGAAGGAGTGACTTCTCCTTTTTCTAATCTACTGATAATAGTTTGAGTACAAATACCTTCAGCTAATTTTTGAGACATATTTGAGTGATTTTCGTTTTAGTTTTTATTAAGTCAGCTAATTTAAGTTTCCAAAGTTTATCCGCTCCTGAGAATTAATCAAATATTACTATAATAATACTATAAATCTACTTGTAAATCAATAAACTAGAAATATACAAGTATAATTGAAACACAATAGTGTTAAAAATATATAAATATAGTGTTGATTATCTTTGTTATCTCTGATAAAATTTACATAATAAATATACTTTTAGAGTCAGAATGTAAAAAGACTTTAAAATATAGTGTTAGGGGTGAAAATTGTGTCTAAGTTATTATTTAAACAAAAATATAGTATACTAGTATTTATTATTACGGTATTATGCTGCAACACAGGTTGCGACGTCTTATGGATTTAGTTTGATTATTCAGGCGACGGTAGATAAAAACTTAAGATTTATGGTATCGGCGACTATTGTGGTTATGTTGATATATGTTGTTTTGAATACATTAGGTTATTTTCAGAGCGATATACGTAGAAAAATTGATTCAAAATTTTTCTACAAGTCTTAGAAAAACAGCGATTGCAGATTTTTAAGAAAAGTTAGTTTATAACGAGAAACATAATAATGGAGCAGAATGTATAGCTTTAAACACTACTGATATTCAGCAGTTTGAGCAATATGCGGCTAATTGTTTATTGCGATTTACAGTATATCTTTGGTTGTTATCTCAACAATTGCATTACTTAAGGTGAATATTACGTTATTTATTATCTCACTTGCATTGTCTTTATTAATGATGGTTCTACCTAAGTATTTCAACAAAGCGATAAAAAAACAACGACAAAAGACATTTCAAAAAGCTACAGAAAATTTCAATAAGGATTTAGAGAATGCGCTGGCTAGTTCAGAAATGCTAAACAACTTTTCTGCGTTGAATTTATTAGATAGAATTGTAAATGTAGGTTCAAAAATATAAAAAATGCTAAAGTTAATAGAAAAATCTATTATGACTTTACAAAAGGATTGAATGTGACAATAAATGCAGGTAACCAAATTGCATTGATTTTTATTGCGGGATATTTCGCATATAAAGGGTATATTGAATTTTGCGATGATATTTGCGATATCAGGTTATACAGAAATTCTTTGGAGGATTGACAAAAAGTAATTGAGCTATATCCGAATTTCGCTTCAGCAAAATGAGTTGTTGAGTAAGTACCCAGAAATTAAAGAAGAGAAAAGATTACCGAGAGTCGAAAAATTAGATAAGGCGATTGTAGTTTCTAATGTTAAATATAACTATCCAGATAAGACGGTAGAATTTCCTAATTTAACTTTTTGAGAAAAACAAGAAGTATTTAATAAAAAGGTAAAAGTGGTAGTGGTAAATCAACATTAATCAATATTTTAAATGGTGATTTGAAGAATTATGAAGGTAGTGTAGAATGGGATAATAGAGAATTAAAACAATTTGATATTAAATCAGCAATTTCTACTATGAATCAAAAAGTGCAATTATTAAATTTATCGATCAAGGATAATATTATTTTAAACAAAGAATATAACGACAAGTTGTTTAGAAGTTCTGGAAAAATGTAAAGTTAGTTGATGTTATTGATAATTTAGAAGAAAAAGAAAAATACAATACTAGACAATAAAAATTTAGCTTTATCAGGTGGACAGCTGCAGAGATTAGGATTAGCGAAGTTTATATCATAAAAAGATGTATTCATAATCGATGAAGGTACAGCTAATTTAGATAGTAAGTTGGCAGATGATATTGAGGAAATAATATTAAAAAGACAAAGAATCTACAGTTATTATGATAACTCATAGAAATAGTGAAAAATCGAAAACTTAGCAGATAAAGTGATAACATTAGGTAGCTAGATGATTAAATAAGAGAGAGGTGAGATTTAAAATAATCTTGAACCTTCTTTTTATTGTGTAGTATGGACAAAAAGTAATCGAAAAAGTCGATACAGGATTGATATTTTAAAATATTTTTCAGGAGCAAAAGAAAAACGCTAAGGGCGGCAACCCAAAGCGTAAGTAATCTTTAATATTTCCTAAAAAGGGTGGACGATGTCCCAACCGTTCCCTTTCCTTTCGAAGATATTATATCGTAGAATTATAGAAAAGAAAAGAAATAAATGTGGGAAAATTAATGCAGAAGCACTAAAGAAGAATTTAGTATGTAAATATAAAGATAGCAATTTAGTAGAATGAAAAACTGAGTTATGTCTTTTTCTGATAAACACGCAACGCAGAAAGTTACAAGAAAATGTCCGTTCGAGGAAAAACAACCCAAAAAGAAACTCTGGAGTATTTTGTCCTCCTCGAGAGAACAACGATGTAAAAATATAAATAACAAGGAATAATCCTAAAAACTCCACTTCCCCGAACATTCTCAATATTTTTGAACATTTTCATAATATAAAGCTATCTTTTAATTTATCTATATAGTATAATAAAAAGTATAATTGATAATTAATATCAATGTAGGTGACTAGAACCTTTTTCATAAAAAAAGAGTGAATGTTGGATTTCTATACAAACAACAAAAATCTTTCGTTACTATTTTACTCTTTTTGTGCAAATAAATCTAAATTTGAAATTAAATAAGGAGATATTATGAAGATAGATGGTAGAGCGATGGCTCTCTTTCAATATCAAAAAGAAGTATATCTCGTAGCGATTCTTAAACTTGTTGCCTTTTTGGTGCTCGCTATTTTCATCTACAATTTCGTAGATTTTTCTATTTTATTCACTAGGGTGAAGAGAGTAGAAGCGGTGCTATGTTAGGATTTATCTTAAAGACGGTGATAGGTTTAGTAGTGTATTGGAGCTACAACAGGGGATAATTACTTCAGTCACAAAATTTCTAAACAGGTTAGAAATACATTAAGGAAAGAGATTTACAACAAAGTAGAAAAACTTTCACTAAATTACACAGAAGCAGTAAATACTGGTAGTCTTCTTGTGATGAATTCTTCATCGATTGTGAACATCGAGTTTTATTTCAATAAGTTTGTACCACAGATGTTTGCGACATTATTTATAGTACTTAGCTCATTTGTGATTTATGGGAAGATTCATATCTTGCTATTTATAGCGATGTTATTACTATATCCGCTTATTCCTGTGTCTATTATGATTATTATTAGAAGTCGAAAAAGGCTAATAAAAAGAACTTCAGTGATAAGTTTATCTGAAGTATTTTATGATAGATTATCAGGATTCACAACAGCGAAAATTTTACGGTAAAGAAGATAATGTAGCGAGTGATGTTGATACTCGTAGTGCAAAAATATAGAAAATCGACGATGGCGTTACTTCGTCACCAACTTAATTCTATTAATGTGATGGATGCTATTACCTATGTTTCTATTTTTGTTTTTATCAATTATTGCTATTTTTGCGGTGAAAGATCAGAAACTTATTGTTTTTCGTAATCGTAGCTTCTTTAGAATGTTTTAAACCGTTACGTGCTTTTAGGTGGCTTGTTCCATATTTCGATGAAAGGGAATGTTGAGTTAGATAATATCTATAAACTTTGCGATTATCCGGAACAAGAAAAAGACTGAGACTATCGAGGTAGAGGCAGGAAAGAATATTGTTCTGAACAATGTGAGCTTCTCTTATGGTGAGGAGACAACTTTAGAAATATTAATATATGTTATTTTAAACCTGGTACGAAAAACAGCATTAGTAGGAGAAAGTGGAAGTGGTAAGTCTACTATTATCAAACTAATCTTAGGCTTAAAATTCTAACTATAGCGGAAGTATAAAATATGATAACTTCAATATCGATAGTATTCCTACTAGAGATGGCTAAAATTACGACACTTATTACTAATGATAGTTACTTAGTTAAAAGTACTGTAAGAGACATTTAAGTGTTCGTAAAAATATAACTGAAGAAGAAATGTACAATGCATTAGAAAAAGTTAATCTTAGAGATTTCGTAGAAGAACACGGAGGTCTCAGATTATGAGCTTGCGATAGGAGCTGCAGAATCTTTCAGGGGTCAAAAACAAAGACTACTTGCAGAAAAGCAATTTTGAAAGATTCTTACTTATATATACTTGATGAAGCTGTATCGAATATTGATGATTACAGTAAGGAAATCGCATAATGCTTTCGATTCAATTAAAGAAGGAAAAATTGTCATCGTTATTTCTACGATTTGAGACTGTGACAAATGCAGATAATATCTATGTTCTAAAAGATAAAGAAAATTATTGAAGAAGGAAACACATGATGAGCTGATTGAAGAGAATTGATTATATAGAAAGATTGTTCAGCAGATCAACAACAACTGAAATCGAAAATTTTTAGCTAAGGAGGTAGAGTAATGCATCATTAAGAGAATTAAAAACAACTGTTAGCTATTGCTCCAGGATTTTAAACGTCCATTGCTTAGAGCGACTTTATTCGGAAGCTTAGGACACTTGACACTTTGTTGTATTTACCTACTATCTCGTTATTCTTTTTAACAAAAATAACGACAATAGCTGTAATTTTTATTTGTAGTAATCTTTGCTTTAGCCGTGTTAAAAGGGTTATTCAGCTATACTGAGCAACTTTTAAATCGCTACGTAGCTTTCAAAGTATTACATGCCTTACGTGTTAAAGTTTTTAGAAAAATTTAAACGCATTTCGTCGATAATTTCACGAAAATACTTTCAGGTGATTACATGACGATGATTACGACTGATATTGAATTATTAGAAGTTTTTCTACGCGCATACGATAACACCATTTATGATTTATATCGTGCAAAGTTTAGTAGTTAGTTTCTTCCTATTATTCTTTAGTGTGAAATTAGCATTAGTAGCATTAATAATTTATATTGTATATTGGACCTGTATCCGTTAAGCTTTTAGAAATGTTGGACAAGATGTTGGTGAAAATTATCGTCGTAAAACTAACTCAAGTAAAACAACAATTCATCGAAGAAGCTTTACGGGAATTTTTGAAACATTACAATATGGAAAAATCGATGAAGCAAAACGTAATATCGATATGGAAACTGAAGAACTGACGAGAAGTTCATATCTTAAAAATAAATTTTTAGTAGATCTGAATGTTCTAAATGTTGTAACTTATAATATCGGGGTGTTGGCATTTATCTATGTGCATCTTCGCTTGATAATCGGTTTGTAACTGTTTCGTTAGTTGACGATGTTTATCGTATCGTTTATTCCTATTTTATACATGGGGAATCTTGCTTCAACATTAAGTCAGACGATGGCTAGTGGAAAGAGATTTTAGAGCTTTATGAATACGCCATGAAGAAGCGGAAAATAGCGGAGAAGTTGTTGATTTTAACGAACTTAAAGTTGATAATTTAACATATCGATACGCTGATAATACTGTAGTGGATAATTTAAGCTTCAATGTAAAAAGGCGAGATTATAGGATTAAGTGGATCTAGTGGATGTGGGTAAATCTACAATAGCGAAACTTATTATGAAATTCATCTCAGATGAAAACATGGAAGAGTAATATCACTATCGATGGTATTGATCTAAGAGACATAGATAACCGTTACTTTAGAGAAAATAGCTCGATAATTCTGCAAGATAGTTACTTATTTAATGCGAAAATTAAAGATAACATCCATAGTTCTTCGAAAAAGATTTAGACAAAGAGAGAGTTGGATGCATCTTTAAGAAAAACTAATTTAAGAGGTTTTGTGGATAACTTAAAACGTCGCGAAAAATGAGATTGTTGGTGAGAGAAGTTCGAACATAAGTTCAGGACAAAAACAACGTTTATCAGTAGCGCGTTCATTCTACAATGATAGTAAACTTCACGATTCTTGATGAAGCAACAGCGAATATCGATATCTTCAGTGAAATCGAAGTGCTTAAAGCTAGAAGAAAGTAAAAAGACAAGATATAATAATAATTTCACATAATAAATCAACATTGTCAATCTGCGATAAGGTACTAGATTAGGGTGAATAGAAGAGAAAGAGGAACTTGGAAAATACCAAGTTCCTCTTTCTTTCTATTTTGTTAAATTTTTACAGATTTGTTGTTTTAATAAATTGTAAATCATGTCTTCTCAGTAGGGCATGGAACATTCTCAAAAGAATAAATCTTTGGACTGAGTAGGTACTGATGGGTCCTGAGAATGAACGAGATTATCTCGGCTGTCGATAAGTTTTCGTTAACTTCAGGATTATTTTTCTTTATATGTTTGTAATATAGCTTTGAAATCTATTTTTCAAATGTTATTTTTAAAGAGTCAATAAGTTGTGTCTTAAAATCTTCATTTGTTAATATTTCTGAGTAGATTATTTTTACAATATCCTTATTTTCTTTCAGGAAAGCTATGCGATCTTCTACAGCATAACTGATTAATTCTTCAAGAGAATTAGTATTTGAGTTCTTTTAGAAAATTTAAAAATAATTTAGGAATAACGGGGGACTATTATTGAATGTAATAAATCTTCTTTAGTTTTGTGTACTTGAATACTGTTGTTGACTAACGCCTGCTTCTTTAGCGATTTGAAGCGCTAGATGTCCCGTGGTATCCTTTGTTTTATGAATAGTTTAATCGCAGCTTCTATTGTTTTTCTTTACCAGGTGGGAAGGTTTCGCTATGAGATATGCTAGTAAGATTTCTTTAAGATGTTTTCAGTCATAGAGTCTCCTATTGTTTTTAAACTTTTCTATATCGTTTTAAGCCCAGAATATTAAGGATTATTAGAGGATGCAAGTGCAAGTAGAATTATTATATCATTTGTAATCGCAAGAAGATTTTTACCTTCTAAAATTATTTTTGCTTAAACCGTCACTAGCGTAGGTAACAGGTAAGATTTTTACTAATATAGATAGCTATTTTCCCCCATACTACCAGATACAATTCTGAAAGAACATTTGTGGAATAACTATTACTGGAACGAACTGCATCATTTGAAATTCTGATTTTGGACCTGTTGAGATTAGTAAAACCTAATGTTAGAGGCAACCATTGCTAGTAATACATTAACTATTATAACATAAATGGATTTCCAGCAAACTTCAATATTTGAGTAAATATACAGATGATAAAGTGACGATAATAGTTTGAATTCTGGCTAATGAAGCTATAAGATAATATACATCTAAGACGAGTCACTTCTTTTCACTGGAGTTACGTAACAATCTCATTCTAAAAGTTCCGCTAACTACGTTCTTTTTAATAGTGCCTACCAAAGAGATTAGAAACACGTAGAAGAATATGATATAAGCAATTAAAGTAGGTGCAACTTATTGAAAAATGTCGAATCTGCGTTACTATAGTTATAATATTCCTTAATTCTAGGTTCTTGTTTATTTTTCACTAATTTAGATTTACTTTTTACAACGTCCACTAAATTTACTTGATACTTTTATAGAACTTTTTAAAACTTGTTGAGCTTGTGCAGTTTTTGTAGAGTCTATGTTAGCGTGAGTCACCGTGAGGTATTGTTATCGTAAGAAATTATAGTGTCAATCTCATTTGATTTTTTAGTTTCTCCTCGGCGGTTTCTTTTTGATTGATGATTCCTCATATGAACATTGTCGATATCTTTCATTATGGAAACGACGCTTGAGAGATGTTCACAGAAGCAACAGTAATTTCAGAATTTGTTAAGCTGGAGAAAAGACTATGCTAATTAACCATTATGAAAAATCTGTGCAACGAACATCATTGCTAAAGTTCTTATCTCTCATTTTTTAAATACTCTTGAAATAGTTAAAATGTTATTTTTCCTCCACTCTTTTAAGAATATTTCTTGATAGTAGTAACGTTATCTTTTAGTTTTTTGGTGTATCAAAGTCATAATATTTCCTGAAGGAGACAGCCCAAAGTTTGTCGGTAAGTTCTGCTTCATCCATTACGTGAGTCGTTAGCTAGAATACCAACACCGTTATCCCTTGCTTGAACAATTTCTTTTCCAAATGTTACGACGAAGGCTAGGGTCTATACACGACTGTAGGTTCATCGAGTATAAGTAACTCAGGGCGACCGATTAATGCAATGGCGAGAGAAAGTCTTCGTTTCATCCCACCAGAATAATCCGACACTGATAAGTGGTCGTGTAAGATCAACTATTTTGCTACATGCTACTTTCCTCTTTTTAGTTGTTTTGAAGGAATACCTTCATTTTTCCAAAAATTCTAAATTTTCATAGTCAGTAAGTATTTCATAAAGAGCATCACTTTGAGCCATATATCCAATATTAGAAAGAATTTCTTTTTGGCATTTTGTTGTCCAGGAACAAGGGCTTTCACCTTTATCCGCTTTTTCCATACCGAGCATTGTCTTTTATTAATGTTGATTTTCCCGATCCTGATGGACCGATCAGACCCACAATTTCACCTTTTTCTAGGTTGAAATCAATGTTGTCAGCGACTGTTTGATCGCCGAAATTTTTGATAATGAAGTAATTTGTATTAATTTTTCATAAGCATCACCTTTCTTTTAAAGTAAGTAAACACTCACTTTAAAAATTAAAAATATATAGCTGAGATTATTTGAGGGATATTAATTCACCTCACGTTTTTAGAACTACGATTATTATATAGTTCAGGATAGGTGCTAAGAAATATCTCATTAGAAATTAGATTTTAAATCTTTGATGAGCGCTTACTCACCTTTCAATCAATATTATAGTGAGTAAACACTCACTTGTCAAAGAAAGAAATTTGAAAAATTTTTAAAAAGGTATGAAATAAATGGAAAGTTTTGATAAACCAACATATTTGTTATAACATAAAGATAGAAAAAGTCCTATTGAAGTAGAAAAAGGCTCTCTCACATCACTCTTTTATAGAGTACCCTGAGATGATGGGTACTGCCGTCCATCCTTTAAGACTCTTGTGCAAAAATAAAGAACATTCTTCGGAGCGTTCTTTATTTTTAAGATATAGTCATCAGATAATATGGTTTTTGGAGATATTTATTAAAAATCTTATAATATAAACTTAGATTAGAGTCACCTGAGTACAACAGCAATATATAGCATATAAATATGATATAATATTTATAAGACCAGAATAATAAAAATGAATTAAGTTTTTAGAAGATAAAAAGATTATAAATCATACGAGGGGTTATAATACCTCGGTATGTGGTAATTCAAAGTGATTTTGTTAAGGGGACATACGTCATAATGAGAAAAATACTTGAGGTTCTAAATGAGTTTTTATGGTGATTTTGAATTTGAAAAAGAAAAGTGGAACGAAAAATATGAAGGCATCCTTATCAAAAATACAAAGGAAGAGCAAAGGTATAAAAGATGTCGTTTGGCAAAAAGAACACCTAAAAAGAAGGGTATTTTACAGCTGGCAAAAGACCAAAAATAACAAGAACATTCCTTATACAATGAAGATTTGGGGAATGAGCTCAGTTATTGTTGTGATTGACAATGATAAGAGGGTCTTTTATTATTCCAAATGAGGAGGCTATCTGTAGAAAAATTATCTCGACAAAAGACAGTAAAGGAAAAATGTCTATGCGATTTTATCCTACCCTGAGCGTAAATTTGAATGCAACGGCTTAGAAACACAAAATGGCAATTGAAATTTTTAGAGAAATTGAATAACAAGAATGATTTCTTTCTTAATTTTAATAATATAAACTTAGTTTAAAGTCACCTGAGTACAATAGTTAATATATATCATAGAAATGTGATATAATATTTATAAAGTCAGAATAATAAAATATCAACATAAAGTCAGGAGGAATTTATTATGATAGATGGATTAAATAAAATTTGGAATAAATTTCTTAATTTTTAGAAGATAAAGAGATGTATAAATCATACGAAGGAGCTTTTAATCTCTGGGGTATGCAGTGGTTTAAGTAAAAGATTTGGAATAAGTGCTGCTTTTACGAGTACCATTCTTGATTAGCGAGTATTTTCTCATCTGGTAGCCCAATATTGATATATATATGTTATCGATAATAATGCCGGTAAAACCGACGAAAGAAAACCACAGAAATTGCGCACATCGACGGACGTGCTTTGGGAAAATATAAAAGTTCTAATTGATCGCGTCAATTAGAACTTTTTGTTTATTTCACCGCATTAATAAATCTAGCTGCAATTTCTTTTTGACGAGTGATAGCTCCGCCAACTACTACGCTGAATGCCCCTGCGTCATAAGCTGCTTTTGCATTGATCAGGGTAGTGGATACGACCTTCTGCGATTATAGGTACAGAAATAGTTTCAGATAGCTTTTTGATAAGACCCAAATTCACTCCGTTCGGTCTATCTTTTTGTATTTTCTGTATAACCACTTAATCGTAGTTCCGACAAAAATCAAGACCGATGTTAGCAGCATTTTACCTTCTTCGAATAGCAATATTCGCCATTAAAAAGAATGTCAGGATACTTAGCTTGATTTTCGCTATAAAGTCATTGATTGTTGTACCATCAAACGAGGGCGTAAAGTCAGTCTAAGGCGATTATTTCACAACCTGTTTCTACAAGAGCATCTACTTCTTTCATAGTTGCTGTGATAAATTGTGACATACCATAACTTTGTTTGATACCCGATAACAGGCAGGTCAACTGTTTCTTTGATTTGAACTATATCAGTAACTCCCTGTGCACGAATACCAACAGCTCCAGCTTCTTTAGCAGCTAGCGCCATAAGTTTCAACGACTCCACCTTCTTCAACGTCAAAGTGGTTCTCCAGGTAATGCTTGGCAAGAAACGATAATTCCGCCTTTAATTTGGTTTAAGATTTCTTCTTGTTCATAGTTAGCTCCAATCCAACGCTTAATCTTTAACTTGTTAAGCTGTAGTATTTGTAATTTATAAAGATTTTTACATATTCGAAAATTTTTCCACTCAGCAAAGTAGAGTGTACCTATCAAATTCAAAACAAGGTTCACCTGTCTTTTGCGATAAAGTTGGCAATTTCTTCAGGAGTATCAACTATAACTTTCATATAGATTTTTCTTGGTGAATATCTATACGATATTTTCTAATCATAGTAGCAAGTTCTTTGAAACTGTCCATATCATCGATATTAACATCAGGTAAATATTTAATCGGAATATAGTTAGTTTGGTGAGCCCAGCCAACATTACTGATATATTTTATACGAGCTACTTTTTAGAAGTTTTTGATTTTTAGTTTTAATTTTTGAGCAAAGCTCTTTATCTTGAATAATTTCAGCTTCCACAACTCAGAGTGTTCAGATACTGATTCTTTGAAGTGTTTATGGAAGTTGTTATTTTCTGTAACAAAAACTTTTTATTAACTAAAGTTTTATTAACGAAACTCTCACCTTTGAATTCTAAAAATGTACCCTGCTGATTCTAGTTCAGTTTAGTACGCGAACAGCAGTAGTACTACTAACATTATATATTTCTTTTTATCTCTTTTTCTGTATAGAGTTGTTTCACCTTCTTTAAAAATACCAGTTTGTATTTTTAAGATGATATCATTTATAATCTTTTCTGTACTTTTTCAGTTGATCCCTCCCTTGACTTAATTATTATTTGTTTATCAAAATTTAATGTGTTAATTTAAATTTATATTATCACTTATGCAGGACTTTGTAAAGAAAAACTTTAAAATATTAGAAAAATTTAAACGGTTGCAAAAATAGTGAATTGACACTGAGAAAAGCTTTTGAGTTCTGTTGGGAATAAAAAGGAGTGACTTCGAAAAATCTTGATTTCGAAGAAATCAATTTTGTCAAGTCACCCCCGAAAAGTTTATTAGCTATCAATAAAGTACTCACGTCTGTGAGTTCCCTTATAAACTTTTTCAATTTAAAACTTTTGAATCAAATTTACAAGTTCTTAATATCTTATTTTTCACAAATGGGCTAATAGCCCGTATAAAAAGCCGCATCATTTCCCAACTCAGCAGCCAGGAATTTAGTTTGGTTGTTTTTCGATTGGGTGAAAGTTCACGTACTTTTTCTTCTAGTTTTTAGTAAGTAATCTCCTTGAGCTGAAACAGCCCCACTCGATTATCGATGTACTTTAGGATCTAGGATGCATAGTAAGTTAACAATACCGCGAGCAAGTTCGAATAACCATTCGTTTAGTACTTTAGTTAATTTGTATCTTCATCGTTTGCAAAGATCGAAGAATTGATAACACTAAGTCCTTCATATTTCAGCTTTGATTTTTCTATCTAAAGCGATAGTAGAAGCACGTTGTTCGTACGTAGTTTTAGTGTCGAAGTCATAAACAGATTGTCCTATTTCACCCACACCGAAGTTAGATCCGAAAGGTAGGTTGTTAAGATAGTAAGCTCCACCGATTCCGTTCCCACGCCATACAGAATACTTCATCTAGCCTTTTAGCTCCACCAAGCCATTGTTCTCCAAGTAAAGCGCAGTTAACGTCATTATCAACGTAAACTGGGATACCTAATCGGTCACCGAAAATCACGTTTGAAATTAGTTCCAACGTAGTTCTTAATAGTTGGTGCTGCACGGATTACTCCATGTGAATCATTATCAATAACACCAGCTGCAGAAATACCAGCAGCGCTGAAGTTGTAAGTTTCACGGATTTTACTTGCAGATTTATACATTTCATCAGTAATTTTTACAGTTACATTGTCAGGTGTTTTTACAGTTTGTATCGTACGATTTTGTGGTTTTTCATCAAACACAGCAAATTTTATACTTGTTCCACCAATATCAATACCCTAATAACATAATATACCTACTTTCTTTAATAAAGACATGATTATCTTTAATAGTTAATGATAATTTCTATACAACGATATATTACTATAAAATTAAATTTTTGAAAACTGTTTGTGAAAAATTAAAAGGTATGTGCTGTATAAAAATAGTAACTGTGTATAATAAACTAGAAGTTAGAATTGTTTAAGGAGAATAAAATGGATAAAATAGTATTTTTAGAGCCTGTATTTTGATGAAAGAATCTGGGTGACGAATTTAGAGAAGTTTGATTTTTCTATTCCACAAGGAAATATTGGAGAAGCATGGGTTATTGCCGCTCATGATAACGGTAGTTCAAAAATAATAAACGGTGAGTTAGCAGGTTTAACATTAAAAGAAGCGTATGAGAAACAACCTACTTTATTTACTGAGAGAAAGTGTACGATAAGTTTCCATTATTAATTAAAATTTTAGATGCCAGTGATAATCTATCGGTTCAAGCACATCCTGAAGATGATTATGCACGTGAAAATGAGAATGGTGAACTTGGTAAAACTGAATGTTGGTATGTACTGGATGCTAAAGACAGCAAGTTAGTATATGACATACTGCTAAAACAAAAGAGGAGTTCAATGATAAAATTAATCGTGAACAATGGCAAGAATTATTCATAGAAGAAGAAGTGAAAGCGGGAGATTTCTTCTATATTCCAGCGGGAACTCTTCATGCGATTGGAGAGGAATATTAATATATGAAGCGCAACAAAATTCTGATACGACATATCGAGTATATGATTATGATCGTGTCGACAAAGATGGCAATAAACGTGAACTTCATATAGAGAAAAACAAAAAGATGTGACAAAAGTTCCATTTGAAAAAGCTACTACAAGCCCTAAAGAGGAAAAATTAGAAGGTGCTACAGTAACATACTTACAGATGAAAAGTACTTCTGTGTTTAAAGTCGAAGTGGAGGGGCAAGTTTCTCAGAAAAACTCGAACAGGAAATTTATTTACCGTCCTTAATGGTAGGGAAGTGTAGAAACAGATGGCAACAGTTATAATGTAAAAAGAGATAGCTTTATCTTGACAACAGATTGTGAAGTACATATTAAAAGGAGATATGTTCTTAATAGGAAGCTATGATAGATAAAATAGCGACTGAGTAGTATATCTAAAAAGTTAAATTATCTTGAAATTGAATATAATATTAAAACTTATTAATTAATTGATATTTAATTAGAGCACGTAGTGTTTTAATTATTTGATGCGTTGAATAAAAGGCGACTTTATAAGCATAGTTTCTATGAAATTATGTTGAATGAGTCGCTTTTTATTTTTAATAAATGATAAGTTTAATGTATTAAATAGAGATAAGAAGACTAGACAATAGATTTACTATACTATATAAACGTAAATTAGATTAAGTATTATTATATAGTGTAAAACATAATAACAGCAGCAAAGGTTGAAAGGTTTTCATAAAATTTTTAAAAATTTTCATTGACAAACAAAAGAAAACGTTTTTAAAATATAAGTGTATTAAAATTTAATGTAGTTAATAAATGCACAAAATAAAAACAAATAACGAGGTTATTACAATGAAAGATTTAAAAGGATTATATTCGGCTTTACTTATTCCATTTGATGAAAAATGGTGAGGTTAAGGAAGAGGGCTAAGACAGGTTATTGAACATAACATCAATGTAAGCAAAATTGATGGTTTATATGTTAACGGAAGTAGTGGAGAACTTTATTAAACACTGCTCAAAAAGAAACAAATTTTTAAATTTGTAAAGAAGTAGTTGAGATAGAGTTAAACTTATCGCTCAAATTGGATCTTTAGATTTAAATGAAGCTGTAGAATTAGCTAAAATATGCTGCAGAATTAGGATATGACTCATTATCGCAGTTACTCCATTCTACTACCCATTATCATTTAATGAAATCAAACACTACTACAAAACAATCATCGATGCTACAGATAACAGCATGATTCTTTACTACATTCCATTCTTAACAGGAGTTAAAAATTAGTTTAGATCAATTCGCTGAATTACTAGAAGATGAAAAAGTTATCGGTGTTAAATACACTGCAGCAGACTTCTATCAATTAGAAAAGATTCAGAAAACGATTCTCAACAAACTACTGGTCTGGATTTGATGAAATGTTAGTTCATAGCTATTACAGAGTAGATGGGCTATCGGATCTACATACAATGTTAATTTGACAAAGAAGCCAAGAAATCTTTCAGACTTGCTAAAGAAGGTAAAGTTGCTGAAGCTATGAACTTCAACATGAAGCGAATGATGTAATTGAAAAGTATTAGAATTAGGATTATATCAAACTCTTAAAGAAATCTTAAAAAGTTAAAGGTATTGACGCAGGAACTTGTAAAAACCTATGAAATTATTTGATCCAGCTAAATTAGCTGAAGTAGAAAAATTAGTTAAAGATTATAACCTGATAATTTTTAAAAATAAGGGGTAAAAAGAATTAGGGTGGGAAGAGGAGTGCTTTTCTCTTCCCCTAATATCAGAAAAATATTATTAAGATAGGAGGGGAGTACCATGGACAAAATAGGATTTGGTACACTTAACAGTATAGTATTAGGAGTTTACTTTATAGCTATGCTAGCAATAGGTGTGTATTTCACTAAAAAAGCAGGTGAAAGCACGGACGAATTCTTCAAAGCCGGAGGGAACATTCCATCTTGGGCAGTAGGATTCTCGATTTATGCAACAACATTATCAGCTATTACATTTATGGCTACACCGGAAAAAGCATTTAACGGAGACTGGACATATGCAGCTGGGAACTTTTCAATTATCGCAATTATTCCTATCTTAATCCACTACTATGTTCCATTCTTTAGAAAACTAAATGTAACTACAGCGTATGAATATTTAGAAGAACGTTTCAATCCTAGTGTTCGTGTAGTAGGAAGTGTGTTATTCTCACTATTCCACATCGGACGTGTAGCTATCGTTATTTATTTACCAACAGTTGCCATTACATCAGTATCAACACTTAACCCATTCTTAGTATGTGCGGTAATCGGATTACTTTGTGTAGTTTACTCATTCTTAGGAGGGGTTGAAGGGGTTATCTGGACAGATGTTATCCGTGTATCATTTTACTTGAGGAGCTGTTTTAGTAATTATCTTAGAGCATACCACGTGGTGGATTCGACAAATTACTCAAGATGCTTTAGCTAACGGTAAAATTATAACTGCTGAGAAATTTAACTGGTCATTAACTGCATCTACTATTCCAATTATCTTCATTGGATCATTATTTAACAGTTTACAACAATACACAGCTTCTCAAGACGTAGTTCAACGTTATAGTACTACTGAATCTGAAGAAGAAACTAATAAATCACTTTGGACAAATGGATTATTAGCATTTATCTCTATTCCAATCTTTCTACGGAATGGGGAACAGTTTTTATACAGTTTCTATAAAGGGCCATGCTGTAACAAAATTACCAGACTTCATGAACGCTGAAGTAGTGGGTAAAGCAGCTAATACAACAGCTTTAGTACCTTACTTCATCTTAACAGCGTTACCTGCAGGGGTTGCAGGATTGGTTATCGCAGCCATCTTAGCGGCGGCTCAATCAACACGTGCATCGCTTTAAACTCAATTTCTGCTTGTATCACGGTTGATATTAAAACAACGTTTCTTCGATTAAGTAAAGATGCTAAACAAGACGTTTTATTAGCGCGTATTATTATCATCTTAGCTGGTGTATTAGGAACAATCGCAGCATTATACTGTAAACTCTAACCAAAAAGAAACTTGGGATTTATTCCTTAAATATATCGGACTTCTAGGGGTGCCTTTTAGCTGGTACATTGCACTTGGTATCTTCACTAAACGTGCAAACGGAGCTGGAGCATTATTAGGATTATTAGTTGCAGGGCTTGTATGTTGGTACATCCAAGACTTCACAACTTATGCTAAACAAAGTCCATTTATCTTCTCAGGATTCTCATTCTGAGTGCATTAGTATTCGGTTATATCTGTAGTTTCTTCTTCAAATCTACTAAAATATCACTGGACTTACTATTCACACTAAAAGATCAAGAATACGTAAAAGAAGCAAAAATAATAAAGTAAGATTTCAAAAATATAACGAACTTATAAAAGCAGTCCTCGACCTAGTGTTGAGGATTGTTTTTGTCATGAAGTTAATAAATTATAAGTGTAGTGAGTAGTTTATTTAAGAGCTTAGAGTTTGATATTTTTCAAAGATATGTAAAATAATGATGGAGTTGATAAAAAGTCCTAAAATCTGAAAGTGACTCGGTAAAAATGATCTCGAAATTGCGATTTTGAGTCATTCTCATAATAAGATATATTAAAGTGAAATATGAATTCTGAGGTGTTGGAGATATGGATTTAGAAAAGAAAGAGAACTTAATTATAAGATTAATATGTAGAGAGATGAGTCAGGAATTTCAATTATTAATAGTTGAATTTGAAGCTGTGGATTATTCAAAAATTCATGCGGAGATTGTCGTTAAAAAGTTAATAATAAAGGATTCATATTAGAATCTCCGGATTATGAAGAAGTACCTAGGGCTTTTTAGGACTCTATGAATTATTATGCCTTAGGATACAGTGGATCAACACTTCATGTTAGAGGAGATAGGGGAGAAGTGAAAATAAGCAACCCTGCCTCAATTTATTTTTCCTTTTTCTAAACAATAATAGCGATGAAGAGTTATATTATAATTATGCCTATCAAGATGGAATAGATCTTATGAATATTTTAAAAGAGAATTTCCGAATTTAGAGGTGAACGTTGTTGTTAGAAGGTCAAGGAGCTGCAATAGGAATTGTGGTTTCAGCTGTAGGTAAGTTGGTGGATAGGTTGTTTACTTTCGAAATGTTCAGAACTCGATTTTAAATATATTTTGATAATAATCTTGATGTTGGTGTAGTGATGGAATAAGAGAATATGCACGGAAATTATCCTGAAAGAGAAGACTATTTATTGATGAGATTAAGAGAAATAGATGTCTTAAAAATATGGGAGAGAGTTGATGTGAAAGTGATATTTTGGCTATTCAAATCTAGATGAAAATAATATTATTCTTAATAAAAAGTTAGCAAAAGTGTGTTTAAACGAAAAGAAGTTACGGTCTTCGAATGTGAAGAAGAGAATCTGCATGTAGTTGCTGGAAAAGTGGTTAAAAAAACAGCATGGAGCTTAATGTTGATAAATAATATTAGAAATTAGAAAAAGATCCGAATCTAGATGATACTGTATATCTGTAAAGATAACCATAAGGTTAGTTATAGATATTGCATAACCATAGATTCGGATTATTTATTATTTAAGTTTTTCTATTTCTTTAGTTAGTGACTCTTCAGTAACTGCACCGGCGATTCTATTTCCGATTGTACCATCGCTGCTGATGAAAATATGTGTCGGGAATGAACGAATTCGCAGTTTATGATGAAGCGGTCATTAACATCGAAAAAGAACGGGATAAGTCACGCCGTTCTTTGCTTTATTACGGGATTACATCTACCTTGTCTTGAGGATCTTGGTTTTAAACTCTGCATCATTAGGAGAAGTCATTGATAGAAAGACGATATCTTTATTATCTTTTAATTTTTGATATGTTTTTCTAATTCAGAATTTCTCTCATACATGGACCACACCAGCTAGCCCACATATTGATGTAAACTTTTTACCTTTAAAGTCGCTTAGTTTTACTGTTTTTCCATCTTTATCCATAGCTGTAAAGTCAAAAGCTTGGATAGCTTTGTTCTCGCTAGTTGAAGATGTTGTAGTTTGTTTGTTAGTTTCTTCTCAGAGGTGCTAGAACATGCACTCAAAAATTAGAGTACTACCAAGAAGTGCTGCTACTATTGTTAGTTTTTCATATTATTTTCCTCCAATTCACATCACAAGTTTAAGAAAAATATCTAGTTAGAGAGATAAATGATCCACTCAGAATTAATATACCGATTAAGATAAGGATAATACCTGAGATAATCTTGTGTATTTTTAGTATATTTGTATGTTTTTGAATAGTTCTAATAATTTTTGAAGCGAAGAATGCAACAAGGATAAACGGTAAGATAAACCCTAAGCAGTATGCAAGAATTAAAAAGAACGCTCATTATTCCAGTATGACTAGATGCATACAGGAAAACACTAGCTAAGATTGGTCCGATACATGGTGTCCAAGAAAAGCTAAAAGTGAACCCATTAAAAAGCAAGAATCGGAGTAGTTTTACTTTTTCTAACTTTGTTTTTATTGAAAATTCTTGTTTTAAAAATCCTATCTTAAATACGCCTAGTTGTAGTAATCCCATAAAAGATGATTAAAATACCACTGATGGTTTGTAATGTTTTTAATGTTTTCATTTAAGAAAATACTGATGAAAAACTTGTTGCAAAAAGCTAGGATGAAAAATGCTGAACAACACCCAACACGAATGATAGTGTATTTGTAACAGTGTTACGTTTATTGAAGACTAGTTCTCCACTGTTCATTTCTCCTGCAAGAATACCGATATAGATAGGGTACTAGGTATTACGCAAGAAAGGAATGATAGAAGACCTTCTAAGAAGACAAGAATCATCTTTTAAGCAGAGCTAGCTGTATTAAAATCTGTCATAAAACCCCATGAAAATAAAATTAAAATTACAGGTTTACTATATAACAAAAACGCTTTAAAATGCAAATTGAACTGCTTATAGATGTGTGGGTTAATGTTACAATCATAATGTAACAGAGAGTTATCGTTGTTATTACAAAACTGTTACAAACCTGAAAAGGCTACGTGAGAACATATAATGTTATATGTCAAGATTATATAAACGAAGTTCAGCAGAGGTTGAATGAGGTTATGACATTTATAGTTTAGAAAGAAATAGTTTTATAGAAATAAAGATATAGAAATTGAAAACAGTATTTATTATAGATAAATGAGTCGCTTGACTCAAACCCTAATTTTAAGGAGATTGAAATAGTAACTAAATTACAAAAAATTAGTAGCCGCTACGGCAATCGTATCAACAGTAGGGAGTAGATTAGCAGAATCGTAGACGCTGATACATATGCAGTGAAAGAAAGGTGATACTTCTGGGATATCGCAATCAACAATGGACAACTGTTGATCAACTTATACAAAGATAACAACAACAAGTTCATTAATCTTCCTGGAGATAGAATTAATCTTAATACAACAGTAGCTCGCGAACCAAGCTAAAGAACAAGATACTACAGTATTAGGAGATACTGGGTAAAGTTGCTAGCAGATTGCGTTACAGTAGACGAACTTAAATTGAAAATAACCTTCAGATCCTAACTTAATCTACGTTGGGAGATGTAAAAGTTGATGGAAATGCAGCGAAAACTGCTGAAGTAACAGTTCCAAAAAGCAACTGTAGTGGAAAACACCCAGAAAAACTGTAGTTAAAGTTGACCCTGTTCAAACAGTTGCACCAAAAACAGCTGCAACAGTAGCCCAGCAGCAGCACCAACAGCTCTGCTGGCAGCGCCAGCAGCAGCAGCAACCAGCCCAGCAAAAGCGAAACAAAAGCTGTAGAAACTAGAAGAGGCTCCAAAAGCTGAAGTGAAAGAAGCTCCAGTAGCTGAAAACCAGCTGTAGCTAAAAGCGGCAGAAAAACCAGCTGCAACGCCAGCGAGTTGCAACAGCAGCACCAACAGTAACAGCTAAAACCACAAGCAGCAGCTGCAGCAACAACTCAGCAGCATCTTCAAAACAAAAGGAGCTGCACTACAGCTGACATTAGCTCAATTAGGAACTTTTCCAAGATTGTACATTGTTAGTAACAAAGTGCTCTTAAAAGCAGTTGGAATCAACTTCACGACTGGCCAGCAGGATACATGAGCTAGGAACAGTAGTTAGCATCTCTGCTCAACCTGGAGACTTAGTTTACTAATGCACAATGGTGGAATGGCAGCTCACATCGACGCGTATGCAGGTAATGGACAAGCTATCACGGTGGATGGAATGGAAACCAAACTGTACTTAACACTGCAAAACCCAGGTAGATGAGCCACATCCGCGCAAATCAATTAAAGAATAATAAAGAGTAAGAAGCGATTGGGATATCCAGTCGCTTCTTTTATATGTTGTTTATTAACTTCGATGTTGGAAGATATCTATATCACGATATTAATACTTATTCCCCAAAAGATCCCCCATGTACTTGTTCTCACTCCGTTATGTGTTCCTGTAGCGATGTAGTGGCGCTCACCGAGTATGAGATATGGCTAATCCAGACGAAACCTTTCTTTAACTACATAGCTATCATAGTAGATGCGCTCCTTAGTAGTGTTGGGTAAAATCTCTTCCCGAGTTTGCTAGGTTTATTCCTAACATTTATAGAAGGAACCTCTACGGTGAAATGGCCAGTTTCAGGAATTTTGAGTCCATTCTTCAGTTGAATCGTAGCTAGGTCTGATAAAGCCTGCGAGATAGTATCGTCCTGACTCATAGTACATGCGATACCACCACGTTCAGGTGTGCCATCAACATTTTGTTCTACGAGGTGATAGTTCCTTCATTTACCTCAATCACTATACCCCACATGACCGAATGTGTCCCAATCGCTCTAATGCCAAATAACTATGTCTCCTGGAGCTATCTGGTATCCCTTTGAAATAACGTCTCAACCTGGAGGAATTAGATTGTTAGGTAATCGATGGCATTACCATAAATTTGAAGTTGGCGAATTTTTCACCATAAGCCATAGTTGATCTACACATTGTGCTCCTACATTCCATCCATATCAACTATTTGATAAACATTATCCTTGGCTGCAGTTAACCATTGTTTGTTGACTTATCATACTATTTACCCCTATATTAAACTATTTCTTGTATACACATTTAACTTTGTTTCTCATAATACGTGTAAGTTCGTTTAAACTTTTACCCATATTTTGTAGGGTATTGTCTAGCTTAAGAAGAAAAACCGCTACAAAAATAGGGAAACCTACAGTATTGATAAAATTTAGTATGTCCAGTAAAAGCAGTGGTCGAACCGCACCTCCTCCCTTCTATTATTGAAGTTCGCTTACCACGAGTAGTGTGGCAGCTTTTTGAACTTGCAAGAGTGTGTTTGTCGTTATGAGCACTTTTAGTATCAACAATCGCAACAGCTTCTACAGTAGACTTACTTTAAATCATCTTTTTGGAAATGATAAAGTGATGTGATAAGTTTTATTATCAGTCGTAAAGTAGATATTTAATCCATAATTATATTCCTCCTAAAATTATAGTGATTCTTTGTGCTTGTGACAATATCTTCAATGTTTTTAGAGATTAGTTTTTTAACTCTTCGACAACTTTTTAAAAACAGTGTCTTTCAGCAGTAGAGCAACTGTCAGTTATAACTTTAACTACTTGTTTTTCTCCTTAGGTTCGTTATAGTTTAGATGCAAAACTGAAAATTTTCATAATAAAAAATCTCCTTGTGTTATATTTATATTTTTGTCTTAGGCCCTCTGACACTAAAACATATCGAAGTGTGTAGGAGATATTTCATAAAAATAGATTGTGGTGGATTCATTTAAGTTAAATTTTATTTTTATAAATTATAATTAAAATAAAGTAGTGGAAATATGCAAGAAATAGTATTATAACATATTAGAAACAAAGGAGGGAATACAATGAAAGATAATAGATTATTGAAAGTATTATGGGGAATTGTATTAGCTATTTTTCTTTATGTAGTGCTCTATTTATAGTATAAGTTAGTTTTTACAGGTGGAGATAATTTACTAAGAAAAAGATAACGAAACTACTTCTCATCATCAAGTGATAAAGATAAGAGCAAGGAAAAGAAAAGACAGCTCTAAGTCTAACAGCAGAAGAAAAGCGATGAGGAAAAACATGAGAGAATAACGATTCTAATAGTAAAGATAATTCATCTTCTTCAAACTCATCTAATAAATCAGAAAGTAAATCAAAGTAATATTAACAAACCTGTAAGCATACCCAAAAACAATGCTAATAACAATAACAGTAATAGCAAATAACATTAGTAATAATGCAGCAACAACTCTAATAAAGAAGAAAAAGAAATAACAGAAGCGAATGGTGGAGCAGTAGCCCCAGGAACATTCAACAACTCAGAAGCTGCGCATAACTATGCTAATGAAGAAATCAATAGATTAGCAAAAGAGAATAAGAAAACTATAGCTATACATTAGGTAGAAATGATAAAGGTGAAGTTGTTGTAAAAATTACAGAAGGATATAAGTGAACTCATAGAACCTAAAAGGAGGACTATGAGTTTTCTTATGGTGTAGTATAGAAATGTGGAAAATTAAAAGTGAGATGAAATATCTGTAAATCTTAGCAAAATATTATAAGAAGTGGTATAATAAAATAGTGGGTATGAAAAGGATATGAAACTATGAGAAACAACAAGTTCATTAAAAATTTTAATATATAGTGTTTGTTCACTTGTTTTATGGGATTATTTTTAGCAATAAAGTTATTTTGGCAAGAAGAACCTGCACGTTGAAGAATGATGCTTCAAAAATTCTAAAAACAAGAACAGGTAGATAAACCAAAAGATAAAGAAGATGCTAAAAGAAAAATAAGGTTGAAAAGAGTAATGATCAAACTGTAAAACAGCAAGAGGGGCAAAAACAGAGAGATAAAATACAGCTGCAGTAGAGGATAGAGTTATACAAAATAAAAACAAAAATACAAGTACGGCAATAGTGGAGAAGTCTCAAAAGCGCCGAGACAACAGGATTATAATGGAAAAACTATCTAGCTCAGAAGGAGTTGGAACTACTGAGAAAGTATTTGAATCTCAAAAAGAAGCTGACTTCGGGAAAAAGAAGTGAAGAGATTGACTGATGAGGACAAGAAATCAAGACAATTTTTCTACTAGTAAAGTCACTGCAGAAGACGGAAGTTTAGTAGGTTGGACAGTAGATATTTTCGAGGATAATAATGAAGAAAAATAGTATCCGATCCGACGAAAGAAGATAAAGAATAGTAAAGTAAAAGGCGAGTGGATTACTTAGTATGTTAGAGTATTAAGTAAAAACTCGCTACTTTTATATATTTACACAAAAACAGTAAAAAGAGAGCGGAAAAATGAGAATAGGAATAGTTGTTGAATTTAATCCTACATAGCGACATAGATATTTAACAGAATGTGCAAGAGGGATGATTGATGAAAATCATGGTGAGGTTATTTGTGTGAGTGAATTTTTCACTAACAAAGAGGAGAAGTAGCGATGAGATGGTTATATACGTGCTAAGGAGGCGGTGAGAAGCTGTTGTTGTGATATGGTTATTGCGCCACCTTATCTTGGTAGTGTTGCATATGGTGATGATTTTGCTAGAAAAAGCATTGAAATATTAGCTGGGACTGAATAACGCATTTAATCTTGGAAACTGAAAAGATGATAGTCAGTTCTTTGAAAGAAATTTTATACAAAACAACAAAAATAAATGAAGAAGAATATAAGAAATTATTAAAAACAGGTCTTAATCACGCTAAGATCAACAGTGTGTTATATGGTTTGGAAAGTAACAATCCAAATTTCAGTTTGGCATATAGTTACTATAAAGCTATTAGAGAAAACAGGCTTAGATATTAAAAATGGTTCCTGTAAAAAAGAGAAGGTCAGGTTTGAATAGTTCAAATATTTCAGGAGAGGTTCATTTAAGCGAAACTACTACAGGAATAATATCAAATGATGAGAAGATAGAAAAACACCTTTCGAAAAAGAAATGGTTGCTGATCTGAGAAAAAGAGACTATAGCATCTGAGGTCGCGTTGTTCCCATATTTAAAATATAAAATTTTTATCTTTAGGTAAAGAGGAATAGAACAGATTTACGATGTTAATGAAGGATTGAGATCAGAATTTATGAAGCTAAACGCTTAGTAGCGAAAAGTTACAGTAATTTAGTCGAAACTAATAGCGACTCAAAAAGGTAACAGTAATAAGAAAATTCAGAGATGCTACCATATTTTTGACAAATACTAAAAGAAGATTGCAAGGAAAAATTTTCACTAATAATTTTAGGGTGCTAGCTGTGAAAAAGAACAAATCAGCTATTATAAGAGAGATTAATAGAGGGGTGAAATAGTCTCCATCCCCTGCTGAATAGCAAAAATAGTATGAAGTTTAAACAAGATATTAAAGTAGCGAGAATATATGGATTTGTTATTAATTAGCACAAAGATATTTTGAGAAAAATATACAAATAATAGATTAATATCTAACAGAGAATTAGTAACATAATTCTCTGTTTTATTTTTACATAAAAGGATAGAAGGCTTGCTAATCTATAAATAATAAGCTACCAGGTATCATCGTTGAGGGTAAAAAGCAGGAAATTACACTAAAGAGGATAAGGAACTTGCGATAAATTATTTGAATGACAACACATAAGTTCAATGCCTAACGATTACGCAGGAATGATAGAAAGTAATGCTGAACTCAGTGGAATTGGGATTACGGTTCTTGGATTAGGCAGACCACAAGAAGACGTAAAGATAATAGGTTGAAAACTTAATATTTAAAAATATATAAAAAGAAATACCTAAAGTTAGACTAATCCAGCTCTGGTTTTTAGGTGTGTTTTATGCCTAAAGTCGTTTTTGCTAGATAAAATATGAGGGAGGTGTTAGAGAAATTTAAAAGGTTATTTATTAATACGGATTGTAATATCTTAAATTTATATATATTTTTATCTCAATGTACTAATTGATTAAATAATATTTTTCTGTTATAAAAAGAGGGTGTTATTTATATATATCAGATGTCTTGAATATAATAATTTATTTTGGTACAATAGTAAGTGTATGTAAAGTATACAACCAAAAGTTTTTGTTTAAAAGCAAATGGGGATGATTTTATTGAGGAAAATATTAATATATAATAAAAATACTAAAAATATTTCTATTAGAAAATTATCATTCGTGTAGCACCCATAATTGTAGGGATGTTAATGTTCGGAAGCTATGCGCCTCATGCAAGAAGTACTTGTTACTGATGTTAATTTTTGAATATGTAGAAAAATGAATTAAATGAGAAATGAGAAAAATTAATAGAAAGTATTCCTAAAGAATACAAAAATGAAGATACTTATTATCTAGTGTATGAAAAATAGTTAAGGATACAGCTAAAGCCGAAGTCCTTCCTAATAGGTAATGGTAACCTTCCGATTGCGGGACTGGGAATAGGTACAGCAGTCCTTGCAGTATTATTAATTAGTAAAAATATAGAAATAAAGTCTTAAAAGTGTGTTTTAATAGGTGCGATGGGGCAAAAGCGTTGTGATGCCTTATGAAACATTTGCCTCTAGAAAAAAGCGCTAATACAATCAATAAACAAGCAGATGAAGTTAGTAATATAGATTAGAAAGACAAGTTATTGATATTCCAGGTTATAAACACATGGGATATTTCATCATGAAGATCTAAAACCAGAAGTTCCGAGAAAAAGAAATAGAAAATAGGTTCAAGAAAAGAATATTGTTGAGAATAATCAAAATCAAGCACTGGTGCAAAACAACAAACACAACAACAAAACCTGTGAGGGAGAGAATGGAAAAGCTCAATCAACACAACCAGTACAGCCAGAAGTTAAACCAGAGCCAGTGAAACCAACACAACCAGTACAACCGAAAGTTAAACCAGAGCCAGTGAAACCAACACGAACCAGTGCAACCGGAAGTTAAACAAGAGCCGGTGAAACCAACACAACTCAGTACAACGGGAAGTCAAACAAGAGCCGGTGAAACTAACACAACCAGTACAACGAAGTTAAACCAGAGCCGGTGAAACCAACACAACCAGTACAACCGAAATTAAACCAGAGCCGGTGAAACCAGCACAACCGAAGGTTAAGCCAGAGCGGCACAATCAACTCAAGAGACGAAACCAGTTGTTTCAACAGGAGGAGAAGAGGTAAAAGTGTTGGTGAATGAAGTGCCAGAGTACACTTCTTCCGTTAGAAACAAAAAGGAACACAGATTGAAGGAAATGAAGGAGAGGCATATAGTACAACCAGCTCTTTCCAGAATATAGATGACCAGTAGCGTCTTCAGGAGGAGAAGAGGTAAAAGATTAGTACATGAGTAGCTGAGTACACTCTTCCGATAGAGACGAAAGTGAACACAAGAGGAAAGTCACGAAGGAGAAGCGTTAGTACAACCAGCTCTTTTTCGGAATATAGTGATCCAGTAGCAACAAAAGGAACGTGATTGAAGGAAATGAAGGAGAGGCATTAGTACAACCAAGCTCTTCCAGAATATAGAGGACCAGTAGCGTTTACAGGAGGAGAAGAGGTAAGATTTAGTACATGAAGTACCAGAATACACTCTTCCATTAGAAGCGAAAGGAACGCAGATTGAAGGAAATGAAGGAGAGGCATTAGTACAACCAGCTCTTTCCAGAATATACAGGTCCGGTTGCGACAACAGGAGGAGAAGAGGTGAAAAACTTGGCACATGAAGTACCAGAATACACTCTTCCGTTAGGAAACAAAAAGGAACACAAGAAGAAGGTCATGAGTTAGAGCATTGGTACAACTGGCTTTTCCAGAGTACACGGAACCAATGAGCGATAAAAAGGAACGCAGGCTGGACGAGAAGGGGAACATTAGTATCAGCCAACTCTTCCAGAATATACAGAGGCGTTAACAACAAAAAGGACACACAAGAGGTAGGAAATGAAGGAGAAGCGTTAGTGCAATCAGACCTTCCAGAGTTTCACAGGTAGTACAAACTAGAACCAGCTGTTGAGGAGCGACCATGCCTTAGATGTTGTACACAAGCATCGTACAGCAAAAGAAACTCTACCATACGAAGTAGAGGAAATCTTAGATCCTATGTTGCTGAAAATCGTCAGAATCGAACAACAAGGTCGTGATGGACCCCTGCACAATTGAGTATGACGACTACCTAGTAAATGGAAAAGTTGAGGCGACTAAAGAGTTATCGCGTACGCAGACAGATCCGTAAAACAAATTGTTAAATTGGGAACACTTGTTAAGAGGAAACCTACAGTAGAAATTGCAACTTTAATAAAAGATGAAAGTAAGAGTCAATAACCGTGTTATAACCAACAGATCCTACTTGGGCTTATGTTTCAGCGAAAGCTCAATTTTTGATGGTGATAAGCTAAAAAGAAGTTGATATCGAAAATACTAACAAAGAACAAGTGATTAAAGGATTAGATTACTATACCTGTATACATTCAAAAACTAAGTTAACTTATAACTTAGAGATTTTTGATGATACAGTACAGAAACTTCAAACTAGAACTTTAATTTAGATTATAAGAAGTTAGAAAATCAAAGATATCGATTCTGCTAGAATTATATGGCAAAGAAAATGGTGCACTGCAGATATCAATGTTTAAGTGAAGTGCCAAGGGATACAACGAATTATTTTGCATAAAAGTTAAATCTGATAGATTTAAAAGAAATGTACTCACCCTGTAATCTATTACAGAAAGTGCAGATGGAAACTATAAGGTTACTGCTGCGATAAATCAACTGGTTGAAGAAGGTTAGAAGGATATAAAGATCATTATTCATTCAATGATAGCTAAAACAAAAGCTGAGCAAAACGGGGTTTATACATCGTTTAAGAATCTTGTAGCTGCAATGCAGGGAATATGTCTGGTGTCTTTAAACTTGGCTCTGATATGACAGCGGAAGTCGGGCTTCGAATAATGAACAAGTTATTCAGGAACATTCACAGGGAAATTAATTTGTTCTGATGGAACAAAATCTTATGCGATTGTGCGACCTTAAGAGCCGTTATTTGAAACATTAAGAGGCGCAACGATTAAGGACTTAGATCTTAAAAATGTTGATGTAGATAGTAGAGAAAATGCTGCAGCTTTTAGCGAAAACGGCGAATAAAGCTACCATTAGTAATGTTTCAGTTGAAGGGAAGGTTGCTGGTAGAAAATCTGTGGCAGGATTAGTGGTGAGTGCTGCTAATACGGTGATAGAAAACAGTTCGTTCACAGGGACTATTGTGAGCCAATCATCTAATACTCACAGCAAGTTATGCAGGTGGAATCGTAGGGTAACTTATCAGGTTCTGAATCTGTAGTGATAGAGCGAAAGTGGATGCTCAGATTTACTGCAGCACGTAATACTAGTCAAAACACAGGTGGTATTGCAGGTAAAGTAGATGGCGGAGCTCTTTTAATAAATAATTCTGTTACATCTGGTAAAATACAAATGGTCAGCAACTATTCAAGAATCGGAGGCACCGTGGGTTCTACTTGGAAAGATGGACGTATTAAATAGTAGTTAGTAACATGAATGTCGGTTATGGTTATGCTATTACTGGAGATCGAATATGCATGGTGCTGATATAGTAAATGCTATGACAGCTGTTAATAATAGATGATAAGTATGCAACTCAAATTAACTAAAGAGCAAGCTGATAAGAGAATTGCCTTACGGAATAACTACAACTCTTGAAGAACACAGGAGAATTCTCTAAAAATAATATTCGAACTGTGGATTATACGAAGTTAAAAGTAAGCTCAAGCAGATAGGAAGTAGCTATAACAATATTGAAAAATTAATGCCGTTCTACAATAAGGAATTAGTTGTTAACTATGGTAATAAGGTTGATAAGACAGATAAGATATACACTCACCGAATTACATGATGTTGTACCCATGAATGGCGATAATATTGTAACAGATATTTATAATAACAAAAATACTATTAATAGATTGATGCTTCACTATAAAGATCATACTATATCGTATTTGAGATGTTACTCAAAGAACTTTTGAAAATAACCAAGTGTTAGAACATAATGTTACAGGAAAAGAATATATTCACACTCCGGAAACATTTGTTTCGGATTACACTAAGATAGCCAATAAGGTGTTAGGGGATTTACGTGGTGTAGTTTATAGATTCAGAATCTATGAAAAGGTTCTAGGCGTTACAGATAATACAGCTATGAGATAATCTATACCTAGATAGAGAGTTTGAAAAAGTTAAGGACAATATTGGAGAACACTTAAGAAAAGTTCTGTGATGGATAAATCTATTAATACTGCTAGGTGAAGGTTAGTTAGAGTATATTAGTGAGAAAAATCAGAAAAATAAAAGAGCATTCTTATTAGGTCTTACTTATATGAGTCGTTGGTATAATATTAATTATGATAATATAGAATACAAAAGACTTAACTATGTATAACATTTGATTTTAATGGAAATACAGAAGCTTCGACTTTAGATGCTATTATTGCAATCGGAAATAGTGAGATAGAAAACTTACGCGGAGGTAACAGCATAGGATTATACGGTAGTTTACTTTGCTCATTAAAAGGAGAGATACAGTGTTTGATTTTGTAGAAGGCGTATCGTAAGCTATTCTACCGAATAAAACAAATAATCAGTGGTTTAAAGATAATACTAAAGCTTATATAGTAGAAACTAAATCAGATATTCCAGAGTTCGTAAAAACAAGAAGAAAGCGGCAGCGACAGTAAACTATTCATTAGGTGTGTATGATAGAAAATATCATCACCCTACATGGAAGTATCGAGAATGTTATTACCACTATTAACACTACCAGAAGAAAGTGTGTATGCTATTTCGAATATGTCTACATTATCATTTGGTGGTTATGAACGTTATCGTGACACTGTTGATGGAGTTGTTCTTTCTGGAGATGCATTACGTAAGTATGTGCCTTCGAAAATCGATCAAGCTTCTAAATGGGAAAGAGATCATTGATGATATCTGGTATAACATTATCTTCTGAATATAAAGAAAAATTATTCCGTTCAGTTCCAATTGTTGATGGATTTGCGATGAAAGATACGCAAGGAGAAGACTATGACAGCTACAGATAAGAATATAGATTCTATTTATAATTTCTTTGGACCAACAGGAAATGGTATAGAAAATAGTCCTGCAGCAGGAGCTTATGCACAGGTTATGAAGTACATTATGTAAGTGATAGATTATTAGATGCATATGGAACGTCAGTTTACACTCCTGAGATGACTCATAACTCTGATGGTCATATTACTTTGAAGGAAATGGACGTAGAGAAGGATTAGGAGCTGAATTATACGCGCTAGGATTATACTATGCAGCACAGCTTAGAAAAAGATGCTATAGTGTTAAAATACGGTATACAAAGGAGTTAAAAGATTCTCACAAGGTTACGTATACGTATAATCCGACTGGGCGATATAAGTCTGCAGCAGATTTCGCAAGAATATGTACATGGGTTCATGATGTTCTGTACATTAGATGCGATGGAAGCAAAAAGCTGTGGTATCTAAATCAAATGATGTTAAGAAAAATGGTATAGAAAAATAAAACTGCTAGATATGGGCATAAGAAGGATACTCACGAGGAAACTCTGTTCGTCCCGTTGACGAATGAGGAAGTAGCAAAATTAACTTCTTTTAGAATCATTAATAGATAATGATATTATTAATCGTCGTGATTAGAGATAATAGTCAATACGCACGAAATGGATATCTGTGATAAGTATGCTTTCTCCTATTTATGCAGCGCTAGTATCTCAAAAGGCACCTGGGGGATATTATGTTGCAGAAAAACTGCTACGAGCTTCTAGCTGAAAAAGGATATCAAAATGATTTATTCCATATGTATCGAATAAATATGAAGAAGAGGCTAAACAAAAAGGTAGTGTAGCGTACTCAGATTGGCATAGAAAAGATGTCGGCTTTAGTGACTGATGATTTAGTATTAGTAAGGTATTTAACAGCCAATACAAATCATGGGCTGATTTCCAAAAAGGCGATGTTTAATGAGCGTATTGCTAAATTAAATAGATTAAAACCGATAACATCAATATGAATTAGGTGATGTTAAGAGCACAAAAGAGTAACTATAACGAGTGCTGCACAGATGCAACAGCTGATTGATGAAGCGATAGCGAAAGATATTGCTAACATTGATCGAGCAAACCAAGTTATGTATCAACGAGTTGGGTACACTTATTAAAACATCTATAATGCGTACTTACGCTCTACAGATGATTTTCGAGACAATCAATTTATAAATAATAGAATTAAGTTCAGATAGTGATTGTACGAGATCTGCTTATCTGATAAAGAGATTTATAATAAAAATTTGGCAACAAATATTGATGTTACTTAGAATCGTTGTCTATTATTTTTGCAAATTCACTGCTTTATTATTCTTGTTGTAAGAGATGTAGTAAGAGTTAAGAATATTCCTAAAAAGCAACTAAGATTAATATTGCACTGTTGTAAAATTCCATTGTAAGTCCACCCTAGAACTGCTTGTCTAACAGCGGTATCACCGTAGAATACAGGTGTGCAAAATTAAACCATGTATATAGAAGGTAACATTTCTTTAGGGAATAGTGGTGTAGTTAGAACAAATTGTGAGCTTCACAAACCGATGCTAATTGCGTTGCCAACTTTTTCCGAATGTATGCATGATAAGAAATGTGTTATAGTAAACAGATACCTGAAAGTATTAATCAAAGAAGTACATTCCAGTTTTGAACTTTGAAGTTAAAAGAATAAACATCTGCTACTACTTCTATGATTGTTGCTAAGATAGCGAATGTTGTCATTGATACTAGTCTCGCACCGAATAAGTAAACTGTTTTGTTGATTACTCGTAATTCTGCTTCATGAGCTGGGAATAGAATGTTAAAATGCGTTGCGCGATTAGTAGTCCGAATACTAAGAAGAATGGAGCCATTGCTGTTACCGTAGCTAGTCTGTTCTTGAAATATCTCTTGATATTGAATTTTAGATTGGGTTAGACATCATGTCACATGCTGCTCTCCAGTTTTGGCTGCAGAAAGCGTATCTGCTCCACGAGAAAGCTTTATCTGCTATCAATCCAGGAACCATGCGCTTAGCCATCGATCCTGCGATCTCGTAGCAGAGACTTTGATTTGTGCAGACAACAGAAGCGCTGTAAAGTTCTATCAGATCCAGCTTCCAGCGAGTATTGATCTGTTAAGTAGTTCCGAGCTTTCTAGCGTGCAGTAGAAAGCCTCCATGCAGTTTGTACGCTCCATCTTTTGCACTGTGACCCATTGTAGTCGTGAGCTTTTAGCTTTCATAGCAGCCAGTCCATTGAAAGTTTTTCAGATCCATCTTTTGCAGTGTTAGCTTCACCTGTTAACCCAGAGGCTTTAGCTGCATGATGTCAGAGCGCCAGCAGTTTTTCAGATCCCGACTTTAGCAGTGTAAAGTCCAGTTGAGCGCAGTTCAGGAGCTGTAGCTTTCGCATAGCAGAGCCCATTGTGAAAGTTTTTCCAGACCCATGCTTCGCAGCGTGACCCATTGATTAACTCCGGGCTTATTTGCTTGACTAGCAAAGCCCATTAGAAAGTTTTCCCAGACCTTCTTTCGCGCGTTAACTCATTGATTAATTCCGGAGCTTTACAGCTTTCCGCAGTAGCTAATCCAGGTAGAAAGTTTTTCAGACTTCTTTCGCGGCGTTAACTCCATTGATTAACTCCGGGCTCTGCTTGCATAGCAGTCGCGTGCCAGATTTTTCAGATCATGCTGCTGTAGTCCGTTAAAGATGGATCTGGAGCTTTTAGCTTTCATATGGTTAGTCCTTGATATAATTTTACCGCCATAGATTATCCAGTCTCTTTAATACCGATACTTAATTCTGGAAGTTTACCTTGAAGTTTGTTACAGTCCTTCCTTCATTTTTGCATTCCCATTAACTGAAAGCATCGATTCCACCAGCACAAGGAAGTTTACGCACGCATGACGCTGATTCCGCCTCCCAGTTTATCAAATCCAACATGGTTCTGCTCCTGGCTGCAAGAGTTCCTACACCTTGTGCTGTTCGCCTGTAGTCATTGATGTAGTAAGAGTATTTCACACCATTAGTGTAGTTTGTTACTCCGTGCCTTAAGTTTTGGAGTGACGACAGCATGTTAGTCAAGACCATCGCTAGAGTCTCCTGTTGTTAGAGAAGATACTGAGTTGCATCGTCTCCACCTATATTGTTTAAATCCTGCCATAGGGTGAGGAGTCATTCATTATTGTGTGGTCCGCTTTTAATTGACCACTACCGCAGAAAGTTTACCGACAACATTCTACGTCATAGCAAAACCATTAATTGTTTTTCAAGTTCAGGAAGAAATGTAGCTTTACATCAAATTTATCTAGTTGAGTTTGGACATAATTTAATCTTCCACGCGATATTTACATTGAATATTTTTGAATTTGCGCTAGATATTGCTAGAAGAAAGTCCAGCTTTAACCTGGCTATTGCTATCACTGCTACTATTTTGAACAGTAATGATTGGCTGAGCAGCAGGAGCTGGTAGCAGCAAGACACATCTTCTGGCATGCAAGGATACTTGCTGCTCAGTGTGCACTTGCATTGTAGATACGTTTGCTCCAGCTTCATGGAAAAATTAGTAGCTGTAGGAGCTGCAGCAGGGAGGTGCTGTAGTTGTGAAAGTAGTCGTAGTGGGTTGAGTTTCTATACATGATCTACAAGAGCCTTTATAGATTCAGTTGGAGAACCTAATTTCTGCAAAGCACTGTTAAGTGGATTAAAATGAGTTCTATGATAGTTTTTAATCCTTTAAGTTTATCTAATGTTGAATTTAGATTAGATTTCTTGGCGGCTAAATCACTATCGCCAGGTAAGTTGGCGTTCAATGCGTTTAATACTTGTATTTAGCTTATCGACTACATCTACAAGTTTCGGAGTGCTTTTCAGAAAGTTGTAGCGACTCCATTCCCAACGTGCAGCTCCACCTGCAGTAGAATCTATTAAGATCATCTTTGGCTGCAAGTCCAGACTGGTCAGGAATTAATGATGACTCGTCTGATCTCAGTTCATTATTTAATGCAGCACTTGCTGCAAGTGAGTTTTTCTAAATCATCTGTATGCAATACAGTTGTTATGTAAGAACACCGTTATGTACTTTTAGAAGTCGAGCTTGGAATTCTTTTGCTTCCGTCTACATGAAAGAATTGAAACCGGTAGCAGACATTTCAGCCTTTTGAAAGTATCAAAACCTATAGTAAGTTTATTAGATCCTTCAGATTAGTTCATTTCACACCAGAAATTAACGCATCTTTTATCGTCATCAATGAGACTTAGTCCATCTGATAATCTTCCAGCTCCACTTTGCTTGATTGAGGATACCCATCACCAAGTTTAAGCGCCACCTTCACTGAGACGAGTGAGTCCATCGGTTAGACGTTTAGAACCGTTAGGACAGTTCGTTAACCCATTATTGAGCTTTCGTCCACCTTCCACTAAGACTGAGTTAGTCCATCAGTCAGACGTTCCAGAACCAACTGCAGTTCGCTAACTCGTATTAAGTCTTTGTCCACTCAATAAGACGAGGTTGGTCCATCAGTTAGACGTTTAGAACCATTAGAAAGTTCATTAACTCCAGTACCGAGTTTAGAACCGCCATCACTAGGACGAGAAAGCCCATCGGTTGAGACGTTTAGAACCGTTAGAAAGTTCATTCAATTCCATTGCTGGTCAGGTTTAGAACCACCATCATTAAAGGCGAGGATTGGTCCCATCAGCTAGACGTTTAGAGACCATTAGAAAGTTCCTGTTGATTCCATTACCAAGTTTGAGAACCACCATCGCTAAGGCGATAAAGGTCCGCGGTCAGACGCCATGATCACTTCAGATAGTTGATTGATACCATCGCTCAGCTTATGCTCCACCATCGCTGAGGCGACCAGGTCCGCGAAAGGCGACGAGAACCATCGGCAAGTTGGTTGATACTCGCCGCTTGTTTAGAACCACCTAATCACTAAGACGACCAAGTCCGGCAGAAAGGCAGACCAGAACCGTCTGTAGTTGATTAACCACCACCTCCCAAGTTTTGTCCCACCTTCACTAAGACGACCAAGCCCGCTGTTCAGTTGGTTTGGTATCGGCTAGCTTTGTGAAGAGATTCGCCAACTTCTGGTAGTCACTGTATAGAGTAGCTGTATAGCTTTGCTAACCTGATCTTTTAACAGCGTTATTTGCTAAGTTGCTCGCCACAGACTGCCAGTGATCTCACCGTTTTTACTCTAGTAAAGTCAGTGTAGTAAAGTCGATGTTCATTTTTCGGGACTATCGCTGATAAAGATGTAGCATTCTTAGAGTAGTTTCTGGTATTGTAACCACCATGTAGTAGTCTCCTCTTCGTAATTCTTTATCGGCTGCATGTCTTTATCGACGAACTGCCACTTTACTCGTTATCTTTTAGTTTTCTCGACCATCGAATTCCCGACTTTCCAGAGTTCTCATTGCACCACTGGTCTCAGGTTTAACAACTCCGACTTTCTATTTCCAGTGTTGTCGTGTGGATTCCAAACGGATTTTCGGGAAGGTTCCTGAATATAGGACAGGAAACTGGAAGAGACAGTAGCCATGGTAGCTTTTAACCCTTTTGCTGCTGAAAGGCTACTAAATTCTTTTATCATAGTCTCCAAAGAAATTTCGATCGGCGAGAATTCCATTATGTATTAATTTAGTAAGATGATAATAATATATCACTTATAGATATTCTAACAACTTATATACTAAAAAGTCAAATATAGCATTAGCGAATCTTTAACATTTAATATTAAAAGTATATTATATATAATGGAGATAAAACTATAACTTTTAAAATTTATTGCTGGCGATTAATATATGTAGTAATATAGTGGTGTGACTAAAAGTGGATTATTATCTAAACTTATAAAAGGAGTATATATTACTTAAAATAATTTCATTAAGTATTTATATAACTTATCCTAATTAAGGAAAAATTAGTTTACTCATTTATTTGTTGCATAGTGGCAATTGGTAAATGGTCAAAGATTTTAAAAATAGTATATTGTATTTATTACGTAGGTGAAACTCATAAAAATGGATATACCTCGTTGTTTTAATGTTGAAATTATGCTAATACGCGTGATATTTTATGCTTTTAAGTGCTAAAACAATGTTGAGCATCTTTTAAATCTTTTTGAGATCTAGGTGTGTTTTTGATTCTTTAACCATGTCCGGCAAGATCTGGTGACTTTGTGGATAGTTAGGGTCACGCTGGCAAGGAGTTTGAAAACTATCTGTAACCTGTGATCAACCTCTGCCTTGGCAGGTATTCAGAAAGTTTGCGTGAATTCTGTTTCTTTCTTCCATAAAGGCGATATAATTAGTAGTGAATCGCTCTGTCTGATAATGTTCACGAGGAAGACCGCAAGTTAGAAACTAGAGCAACGTCTTTATTATGTATCTCTGTTGATCGATTACACGTTGCATGTATGTGTAGTTTGTCTTATCGGTCCAAGCACCTGAATATGAAATCATACCTCTTTTCTAGTCGTCGTTTGTTTATATCAAGTAGATCTACTTCTCCTTGATCTTTTATCTCGTACGATAAATAGCTTCCAGCTACTTTTGTATTTTGTTTTGCTAGAGTAAGCAAGCAAAATTTTCAGTAATAAAGCTCCTACTTAGGATGCTGGAATAATGTTCTAAAAATTAACACCATAATAATCAAATTCATATAACTATTATAACACTAGTTTTAAAACTGATAACTGAAAATAATAATCAATTATAAAATTTAAGAGAGGTAAAAGTTAAAAGTTGATTATACCTATTAGAATCTGATTTTTAACTAAAAATAGGAAATAATTCGTGGTTTATGATGAAAATACTAATTGATAATAAAGAAAAGCCATTAGTATGAGTGATGGGAGAAAGCGAATGGAAAGGTCGTCTGAGACAACGAGTCATGCATCGTCTACAGTGTACATGTAGAAGCGATGTGGATAAGATAGATTCCAAAGCCATGATGAGAGACATATTAACCTACAGCAGTAGGGAGTTTCCGAGGAGGAACTGAACTACGTGAGCTACGTGGTTTTATGATGCAAAAACCTTGGTGTGGTAGGGACGTTGTTGAAAATACTAATGAAGGAATTATATTTTATCTTATACGTGAGACGAATTTTTATTTTGATAGGCAGAGGATATGTATGCTGAATGTGGTGGGCCTTTGCCTTGCAGGACAAGCGGGACATATGACTTCGTGTTATAGATTTTATATACGTATGGAAGATATGGTACGATATTATTTAACAGGTCATTCACTGGGAGTATTGCACAACGTGTTGCGACGAGTATGATGTTTTCGTAAGTGTCGCTCAAATGCAGCTCCGATATATTTAATCGTGGTATAGATATTTTTATGGATAAGGAAAAGACGGTGAATTGTACGCTGCTCTCATGATATCTTAAAATGTGAAAAGAAACGGCTATTAAAAAGCAACTTTTACAGGGATGTGAAAAAGAGCTGCTTTCTGAGTCCATGATATATTTGACAAGAATTTGCAGGCTGCTGTCGATTGGTTACTATGTGTGATGAAATTGTGCCTGTAAAAGAAGCTGGAATGCACGTGTAAGAGTTTCTTAGATATATACCAAAAGATCTTGGAAGTTCTTTTGAGAGAAAATGAATGATCTTTTTATCGTTTAGAATATATGAGTTTTAGTCTAGCTGCGGTAGGTATTCTGAGTAACTTTTCAGAAGAGCGTATAGAAGAATTAGAGAATCAACTGAATGTTCTATTGAAGTAAGTAATGCAGGATAGATAACTTGAATGTAAAATCCTTATACGTTAATTTTGGTATCCAGCCATATTAGATAATATTGCGAAGAAAGAAAGAAGAACTATAATGATCTCTTGTCTGACACGTGTCCAGATGAGGAGTCTTTATATTAGCTTTTATACAACATAGCACATTATATTTATTTGATTTTTGAGCAAAAATCAAGGCAACTAATCTAACGTATCAGATATTTTGTCGTGAGACCTTGCGGTTTCATCTCACATCCTCACTTCGGTGTTGCTACCAAATCTATCTCACTATCATCACTATTAGAGTGTTGCCAACCAAATACTTTTAAATGGTATTATTATAATAATATAATACTATATGACATATATACTTAGATTAAATGCAATCACTAATTTTAAAATTTCTTTTAGAAAGGAATTTAAATAAATACTAATATCCAAATTAATAAACTAATTATTGTTTTAAAATTCAAACATAAATTACTGCACCTTTTTCAACTTTTTACCATCAATAATATCACCAACTTTTACTGAAGAAAATTTATTATAATTATCCAACAATAGCCAACTTGGTAAATATATTTACCTGACTCTAAAATATCATGAAAAGCCATATGGCAATCAGCTAACGTAAGAATCTCAAATAATACATTTTCCTAAAAATTAATCATTATATATATGATATAATGTAAGGTTGGTACTTTTATATATTAAATTAAATTCATATAGTAGTATCCTTTAATTATAATTTTTAAAAGGGCTTTTTAATTATTATTTTATTTTAGATAGGGTATTACTTAATTTGTTTCAAAAATGTCTTAAAACATCTTAATTTTGTCCTTATTTTAATTTTATTTTGTGTCGGCTTTTGTTTTCTAGCGATCGCCTAGTACATAGCTTTTCAAGAGTAAATTCTTTGTTTGGTTGTCGTACTCCATTATACAGGATTTACTCTTCTTTTTATATTTTTGTCTCACATCAATTGTAATACTACACTGACAGAGAGTTGTCGTTTCGCTTAAAGTTGCACTTCATAGGATGACATATTGATAACTATGTATACTACGTGATAGTGAAGATACAGGTTATAAAAAGTATACTCCATGTTTTACATATAATTAGGAATATATTAAGTTAATCACTTAGTATAGAAATCTAAGGAGGAAGAAACATGCAGAATATAAAAATACTAGTAGTCGATGATGAAGAACTACGATTTAGCTATCATACTAGAGTTTGGTATTTAGAAGGTTTACGAGGTAATCTCGTCAAGCTACGATGGAGTATAGAAAAGCGATAGAACTTTGCTTTGTGTGTAATCCGGATTTGATTTTGTGGGTTAGTATGTTACCTAGATGATGGGATGGGTAGTAGCAGAAAGATTGCGTGCCAAGATATTCCAATTATTATGTTAACAGCGAAAATAAAATAGCGAGACTGATGGGAGTTCTTGGACTTGAGTTTGGAGCGGATGATCTATGCAACTAAACCTTTCTCAACGCGTGAACTTATGGGTGGCAGGGTTAAAGATGCAAACTTGACGATGTGTCATCACTAAGCAACAGAAGAAGTTGTTGAAGAAGGAATAGTGGAGATCTTGTGATTAAGGATATCATCGTTTATCCAGAAGCTGTATATTAAGAAAATGGTGAAGAAATCGACTCACGCGTAGAGAATTTGATCTTTTCTATTACCTTTGGCATCAGCATCGTGGACAAGTTTTAACACGTGAAAACTCTACGACAGTGGGGTTATGACTACTTTGGAGATGTGTGATCTGCTGGACGGAACTGCTGAGAAGATTACGTGAAAAAGTAGAGATGATTCATCGCGACCTGAATATATAATGACGTCGTCGGTGTTGGTTACTCATAGGTGACAGAAGTAAATGTGCTGCGTTTTATCAGAGATTAAGGTTAGATTCTTTCATCAATTCCGAACTAAGTTCGTAATAGTTTTATGTTTTAGTTAACATAATATCATTTACAACTTAGGATTGTTCTTTACAACGCACTAAGAAACAGTAATATACAACACATTTGAGACAAAAATATTATTGAACAAGAAAAATCTTAAACTACCATGTCGAGGAATTAGAAAAGACTAGTGGTAGCGAAGGAGATGCTTCGAAAGTTATTGATGATACTGATTGCTCAAGAGGAGTCTACAAAGAGTAATAAAGATTCAGAAAGGTGGGATAAGCCAAACGATTGATGAATGTACTGAGAAAGTTATGATGAGTAATCTTATAGATAACGATCGAAGATCTTAGCGACTTCTTCTCAAAAATGGAAATGATGAATATCTTTACGAAGAGATCGTTTGATCCACTTGTAAGTCAGGTTATTAAGACTGGTGGAGAGTACTAAACAGATTCAAAATAATGCTGATAGTACAGGCGTGTATGATTTATGTGAGTCCTCGTTAAAAGGGATAATGAAGTTGTCGGTGTAATCTCGCTTATGGCTGATATAGAAAGTGTTTATCAAGAGGTAAATAGTATTTCTAAAATCTTCATAGTGGGAACTATCCTATCGATATTAATTACTACAGTTATAGGATTCGTGGCATCAAAAACGGTGACAAGTTCTATAGAGAGAGAATGGGTTCTCTAGCTAAGAAGATGGCTTTAGGAAACTACGGCACTGTGGTGCGGAATAGTGCATGATGACGAAAGTAGAGTTGGCGACAGTGTCAACCACGTAAATTTCTGAGGATAGTAGTTGAACAGAAGCTGCAACTGAGAATCGAGCGTAGGAAACTTGCAACGATTATCGAAAGTATGATGGATGGGATTATTACAGCAGATAATAACGGCAGAATAATCTTATAACACAAAGTGCTGGAGGATATGCTGGGTGGTCGTAATGATGAAATTTTCATCGGAAAAGATGCTGAAAATTCTAATGTGTGCTAGTGAGTATGAGAGGAGAGATATTAGAAGCGGAAGACGGTCTTCATGGTAACGCTTCAAAAAGTGATGAAGAATTGCTTCTACGGTGCGGAGATTTCAAGATAGAAAAGAAGATAAAGAAGATTTAACTCAGATGTCAATCAACTGAGTTAGAGGGATATTATTACGTTCTTTGTGACGTAACAGATCAGGGCGTCAGAGAAAGAACGTCGAGAATTCGTATCGACTTGTATCTCACGAACATTTCGTACAGCTTAACGACGATGAACAGTTGGCATCGAAGCGCTAGAAGAGGGTGTGTTGGCGATGATGAACTTGCTCCGCAGTTTACTCGATACTATTCATAAAGAGACTACTCGCATGACAAGAATGGTAAAGTCGAGTTGATGCAATCGTAAGATGGATATCAAAGAAGAGCATTATGAAAAAGAGGTTTATTGATATAAATAAAATGCTTGAGCAGATTACCGATAGGTTTTGCTCTCATCATCCGGAGACCTTTATAAAACATACTCCTAAGAGCCCGATATTTGTAGAAGGTGACCCAGGATAAATCTTACACAGGTGTTTGATAATATTGTTAATAACGTTGACAAAATATTCTCCAAATGGTAAGAATATCGCAGTAAGAGTTAGGACAAAGATTATCATCATATTAGGGTGAGTATTTCTATTAAAGATGAAGATTAGCAGAATTCCATTAGGTCCCATATAGATAAGATCTTTATCAGGTTCTATAGAGTTCGATAAGAGTAGGCAGAGAAGTAGGAGGTACAGGGTTTAGGATTGGCATTAGCTAAGACTATTGTAGAGGCGCAAAGGTCGTCTTGGGCACAAAGTAAGAGAAGGGCACGCGAAAGGTATAATATTTTGTAACGCCACCTGTGAACAAACGTTGTTGATGAATGGTTATAGAGGCAATGATATGAGAAGTAAAGGAAAGACACTGTTAAATCGGTCGTATTAGGAACACACTTGTTCACAATCGAGTTTAGCTCTCATCTTATCTTGTTATGTCTATCAAATCAGATTTTGAGATTTTCACTAAGAACTACTCAAAAGCCAGTGAGAGTCAAATAAAATAGTCTTTGAATCTCTTGATTCCAGATAGTATTGTTGTGAAAAACTATGAAGGATCAAGAGGAAAGTATTAGTTCAGAATTCTACAACGAAAGGTAGCTAGTGTTGATGCTATTAAAAACAAAAAGTGTTGAAAGATTTGCTGTGGTATTTCAGATGGTGAGAGTACAGATATCTAGGTGAGGAATAGACATCGAGGAGATTACATCGGGTAATGTTGAAAAATACTGATAAATTATCAGGTGACCCTGGATTTCTAGCTTTGTAAGTAAAACTGTTGTTCTTCTCTCGAGAAAATTCTAATATAAGTTTAGAATTTGATACGATGTTTTACTAAAGATAGACCAAACATGATTTATCTGTATAAAAAGATGATAAAACCATTCACAGATTACTTTAAAAGAAGAAATTTATGGTAAAGTAAACACTATGTTTAATGAGGAAGAAAACAGAGTTATGCTAAATATAGTTTGAATAATAGGTATTATCTCATTTAAAAGAATCTGACGATGAAGAGTAATGTTACAGATGAATATAGTGCTGAAGATGTAAGCTTAAACAAACTGGCCATTGACATATGTTGAGAAAAAGATAATTTAGAACAAGTAATGAAGATGAAGTGACTGATGGCATATGGAGTTTAAGATCTTCCAAATAACAGATTGTATACACATCCCTCTCACGAAGATTGGAAAAGAGTAGTTTAGGAGCTACTGTAGCTATAAAGCAATACCATGAGCTTTTGAGAGTTAGGGTGTATAGGGAGATATTGCAATTGTCTATCAATACTGCTTTAGCACGATTACTATTTTCCAAGAAGACTCATAGGAATCTATAGCATTTAGTAAAGATGGTTTTGCTGATATTATTTCTGAGGATAATAGTAGTGGGATGTACAAGCTGTACATCACCGACTTGCAGCAAAACTTACTCTTCGTCAAAAGAAGCGGAACTGTATTCTGTTGAAAAGACTGAATATGATTAATTATCTCTATGAAAAGAGTGTCAACCTTAAAGAGATAAGCAGATATAGTTTTAGGACATGATAAAAGTTTTATAATAAAGATCAGAAACAGTTTTGGTTGCTTTTCAATGCGTAGTGTAAAATATAACGATAGATGATGAGTTTAAAAATTAAAAGAAAATGATAGACAAGGGAGAGACTCATGAGTGGGGTAAGATAGAAGATATTGTTATTTACCTGTTCGTTGCGCTCAATGCGTTGTCTTGATAACATTTATGTATATACTGCGAGAAAATAAAACAGAAAATAGTTCAAGAAAAAGAAATAATCGAGCGCGCTATGAAAATGACAATATAACTGTAGAGGATAATGCCAATACAAGGCCAGCAGTAATCTCGTTATGTGATGTGACAATCTCAGATTTGAAAGATGTTAGGAAAGAAGAAATGGTCTAAAGGTACGAAGCTGATATGTAGATAGACATCTATGTTGAGGAGTCAATTCTGAAAAATGCTATTACAAAATGTAAATATGAATGCTAATCTCAGCGGAATTAGAATCATTCTTGCTGGAAAAGATGAAGCCCAATAGCAAATTACATCTAGTTATAATTCTTCAAAAATGTAGTTATGAACAACAAACAGATAGTTTTAGGGTGTTTTCGAGACACGCGAGAATAGTCTGAGTGTTGAGAGTGATGGAGATATCAAGCACCTACTCTAATCAGGTGTTTGAAATATAAGAAAAGATAAAAATGAAACGTTAGTACATCTAGCTACAATAAATGAGACTTTGATATCACGAGACTTAATTCCTAAAAGCTGTCGTGCCCGCACTCACTTTTGAAAAGAGTATATACTACCATTTCACAAACGGAAAATCAAGTGTTGATGTCAACTTGGAATGTGAGAAATAAGTGGTAAAAGATGGTCAGTAGCAACTGCTGTGCAGATGCAATAAATCTAAATGTACGGAACAGAAAGGGCATGGCTCATAGATAGGTAGTTTGGGGTGAGAGAAACTATTCGTTGTGATGGGGTGCGACGAATGAGTGTATTAATCAGTCAAGTAAGCTTTAGCATCCAAACATTTTCTAATTGAGTTTTTAATCCTAATGCTGAAGTCAGAGCAGGCTGATCTCGCCGTCTCTCAGTCACACCACTTAAGGTGAGTTAAATCATTGATTGTTGTTCTGGAAGTCCAGTGGAATGGCAGCTGAAACCATTTTGCAAGTTGTTTCTTGTTCTGTTGCTTCTTGATAGTTGCGATTTCTAAAGCACCTTTTAGTGTAGAAACTGGACGACCTCAAATTGCTAATAATCTTTCCAGCAACAATCTAAAAGATTCAGTTGTGTGGTTATAGTAGTTTTCGATACTTCTGTGTAGTGTGTAGAAGCTACGTCCTTTTACGCATACCAGTGGGAAGCTGCGTAATTTTGTGTATATGCTGTTAAGTTAGCAACAAGTTTGCTAAATTCTATTGTACGTGTCATATTAATGTTTCTCAACTTTATTTTGAATTTATAGCTTAAATTATAGCACCAAGGATTTTCGTATGTGAGATGACATAAAAGCTTTATGTTATTGAGATGTGCCCTTAAAAGAAATGTTGATCAGCAATGTTTCAGCTAGTGAAAGAAATATAAATGATAATCGATATCATATATATTGGGTGTGTGTGTTTAATTTAAAATGAACAATTTCATTAGTTGATAAAATATTCAGAGCGAAAGGGGTAGACTCCATGGCAAGATTATATATATTTTAATAAACTTGCTAGACTGTGCTATCGCGTTACTACAAGACCAACGTGTAGATTTTCTCCTACAGGCGTTCGAGTTACGCTGGAAAAGTTATAAAGATTTGGTTTTTCTTAGGTACATGTTACAACTGTTAAGAGGCCGTGAGCGCCATCCGTTATATGTAAAAGGTGGAGTGCTTTGATAGTGTGCGACATTAGAGAAAGATATATTCCGATTTGGAAGAGATACAAGAGGCCGCTAAGTCTTTAGATGCCTCTTCTAATGAACAGTGTTAGTTAGGATAAAAATCAGGAATGTTTGATCATGTTCGCGAACTAGAAGAAGTTCTCTTTACAAAACGACTATTCTAAAAATTTATCTAATTAAAGTATTTGCAGCAAATCCTCATAATTATCTTACAAATATTAAATTACATTGCCAGTCGCGGTAAAATCCTCACACTATCCACGAGGTGCAAAGTTTTTAATGTTGTTATCGATGCATTTCCTGCATCTAACCATGCGACAATTCCGCCTGGGAGATCTATGAGATATTTATATATCCAGTTTCTTTTGCCAAAGACTGCTCTCCACGTCTTTCTTTCATAAACCACCAAACCACAGTATATAACTTCTTTTTGTCTTTATCATCCCTAGAGTTTTAAATTCTTCTCTTGTGGTTTTAAATCTTTCATTTCTCTTTGGAAGAGCAGTGGCTATTAGATTGCCTTTAATTTTTATTTTTCAAATCAATCCGCAGGGACAATGTCTCTTTATTATCTATAGATTTTTCAATTCACCTGAGTTAACGTCAGATTGTAATCTGTCGTTGTTGCTTTTCAACTAGTTTCATGGCTTCTTTTCTATATTGCTTTTCTTTTCTGTCTTTGCAAGGTATGATTGAAATTCGCATCTGCTGTTGTAATCTACTACTGGAACTGAGTAGTATGACTGCTAGATAAAGTTAGTAATTATATTTATATATAAAGTAAGCCTCTTTAACTGTCTACTTTATTATAACATATTACGATATATAAACAAAAATATATAATAAAATTTATTAAACTTATTATAAAAATGCGTGCAGTAACGTTGATTCAATATGCAAACTAAAAATATGTAGAGGTTATTATTATTTATGATAGTCACGAGTTTATTAATTAAAAATCAGTTTGGTAAAATATCAGCCACTATATTTTATTGTAAAAATAAAGACTCTAATGAATAATGCGATTAGAGTCTCATTGTATTAATACTTTATATTAAGGATAGTTGAGAGTTGGTTAAAGTATTTTTAAACAACTTTATCTTTTTATTAGTCAATGATTTTATAATTGAGATGAGACGATTTAGTATTTTCTTCATTTTTCTTTGTTAGCCAACATTTTCTTAACGAAGTCCAAGCATCTCCGGCTTTTCTCTATCCTTTTTATTAGCTAACATTTTCTTAGCTTTAGTCCGAAAGCATATCAGGTTTTTCACCATCTTTTTATTAGTCAATACGTGCTTTAACGAAGTCTGGCATTTCTCCCTTTTGGTTTCATCCATTTCATTAAATGTTGTCCGGATATGTGAAACAAAAGGATTGTTTTGGTAGCTTCAATCGTTGATAGGGCATCAGTAAAAACGAGAATCGTGAGTTCGGCATGGGTGGTCTATGACAGCCATCTCAAACTCCTCCACAGAAATTCTCGACATTCAACATCGTTATCGAAAAGAACTTCGATATGCTCACTTATAAAGCCAAGTAGGTACATATATAGACGTTTGGGATGTTTCTCTTTTGCCCTCTTGAGCACTCGAGAACATCAGGCTTCAATCCATGGCATCCCATCATCCTTTCACTTTGCATATTTCGATATAGTTTTCTTTCAAGACCGATGCAGCTATAGTCGTCATATCAAAGATTTGATCCACGTATGGATCATTATATTTTAATGCTATTTCGCATTTTCACTGTGTGCAGAGATTGCTTTATATAGCTATCTTCCTGGCCTATCTCTTCAGTGATCATTTTAATTTCATCACGCCCAGAATTCAATTAACTATCTTCTTTGTACCAAGATTTTATTATATTGAATTTGATTTTATCGCTCTTAATAAATCTTTCGTGTAACATAATAGAATAGAATGAATAATGTGGTTCAAGGAATTAAACAAATACAATCCTCTATACATCATCGGCATGAAATTATATCAGATATAAGGTGAAGAGAATTCTATTGGGCATAATATACTCGCTATTCATCTTTACAGATTCCTTAAAAGATTCAACTTCCTTTAAGTGTTATCTCGAAGGAGAGCCACTCAATGCGAGAGATAATTTTTAAAAGTAGATTAATGATCTCTTCGTCATTAGGACGTACTCTCTTCTAATATTTGTGATTTTGCTACACCTTCTGAATGTATATTCTTCAGGTGTCCCATGTGTCAGTCATTACTACATTAGCTTTACCTATTTTATAACCTCTCCAAAAGAGTGTGAGTCCAACTATATCATAACTTGCTTTTATGTACTAAAACACACTAGTAATTATTCTATTACAGAAAAATATTTGCAGATTACGAATATATTCCTATAAATTAAGTTGTTTAAATCGATGTTTATTTTATTATAACTGTGTCACTAAGGATATTACCATAATATTAAGCTAGAATTGACTATTGAAAAATAGCTAAAAGAGTTTATAATACAAAGCACTATAAAAGTTTACTAATCAAAGGAGTTTAAGAATCTCCACCTGGTTGGAAGCAGTGTTTTATGAAGAAAAGCGAAGGTGATGAAAGAAAAATATTCAGAGCTGACAACTTTTGTGCGGCAGTGGTGTGCGTTATTTATATGAAAAATAATCCTAAATATAAGGGAGATTGTTAGAGTCGATTAAGCATGCTGTGATGCGTGGTTTTATGAAAAATAATTTTAGAAAAGATAAACCGTATTCACAGTTCTGGCGAAAATTAGAGATTACAAAGACCGATTATGAGAGTATTAGAAATGTCGGAGAAAATTTACGCACGACTAATAGTGTGAATAATGATGAGAAGTTAAATATAGATACAGTTCTTAATGAGAGAGACGGAAATGTAAAAGAAGCACCACATTCAGAAAAGCTAGATGAGTTGTTGAATAAGTAGCATTTAGGGTGAGAAAATAATTTATTAAAATTTTCTTCTCCTACTAGAATTTTCTTTTGGATAAGTTTGCTAGATATTTCCTAGGAAATTTTAAAGAGGAATCCTCCCGTACAGTAAGATTGATATAATGGAGGAGTTTTTCATCGAGTTAAATTAATTAGTATCCAGTATTATTATGAAACGACTACGAATACTAGTTGGTATTGATTTTGTACTCGTATGTACAATGACAGAAGAATAAGAATGTTACTAGTTACTCTTTAAGTGTGAATGGTATATTACCAGCCGTTACGATTGTTTTTACGTCGATCTGCATATGTGCTAGATTCATAATATCTATATATGCTGGAAGCATGCAAGTAGTCAAGTAGTTGTCATGAATACTGTTGTTGCTGGTGTTCCAAGATTCCTGCAACAGATCGTGGTAGCACTTTTTATAGAAAAGAACGATAATGCACCGATAAGTAGAATTCTGCTACTATATTAGCAGTTGATCCGATTGGTCATGCGACAGACAAAGCGAAGTGGTAGGAGTAGGAATGACACTAAAAAGTGCATCTTTATATCCCAATAACAACGACACATGTGAATAGCGGGATGAACGCGTAAATCAAATAGAAATAGGTGGCAAGAATGGCACAGCAAAACCAGATAGTAGTAGAGCAATAACTGTAGTCATACCACTCAAAAACCTTCTTGATGAGTGACATATACATTTCACAGCCTCTTTTCCCATCTTCATGAGGCAATAAAATAGCGCAATATTATTAACTTAAAAGGTGCATTCTAAATCATACGTTAGAGATACACCACTTTTAAGGAAATTTTAAAGCGGGACTGAAAAGGTATGAAAATAAGCGTTACACGTAGTGAAGTACAGCAAATATTAGGTACGTACTATACTGTGCGTAAGCTTTATTTATTCTATATCTTCTATCATCCAGACTGCACTGTCGGTTTTGGAGTTTTCACCAAATTCTGCTTTGCGCTCGCGGACTTTGGACCGCCGATCGGGAATTTCACGCCCCGAAGATAATTAAATCTATTATTTTATACGGTGTAACTATAAACCGAACTAGCTAAAGTTGTAAAGAAAGGTTTAACTTTTAGATGAGAGTAACTCTGTTAAATTGAGCTACTCCCATTATTTATAATATTTAATTATTATTCTACTGTTACCGTTAGCTAAGTTACGTGGCTTTTCATCCAATATCTAATCCTTTTGGTGTATGGCTGCGTAGTATGCGGGCAATTGTGCGTAACTACGATACTTGCGATTGGAGCACAGATCTTCTGAACTACGTTAGGAAATTGCGTAGTCACCTTCTACGAGCTAATTTTTCTAATGTAATAGCAGTTAGAGTATTGGCGCCACGGCTAGCTACTTCACTTACGTTACTGCGTGTGTTTAAATCCTAGTTTAGCATTGTAATAAGAGCTACTACAGGTGTTCTTTTCTTCAATAAGAATATGTGTTACCGTGCTTAATTCTCCTCCGGCAAATCCTCTGTTTGAATGAAACTTCTTTAAGTTTTAGAGCTGCTTCCATGCACCATATGTAGTCGATTCACGTCCGATATAGATGCATTACGCTCTGTAAATAGTAGCTTCTGATAGTTTTTGATCATCTAAAATTGATTCGATTGCAGAAGTAATTACCGATAACTTGCTCGATATCAAATTTAGGCTGTTGAAAGTTGTTTCGCTACTTCATAGCAAGTATGCTGAGTGTTGCGATTTGAGCAGTGTATGCCTGAAACATGATGCATACGGCATTTCAACACCTGCGTGAGCAATAATGTGTAGTCACATTCACGAGATAGAGTCGAAAGCATCAACGTTAGTAGTACTAAAGAACTTTATAATCTGCATTTACGCTGCGTAATTTTGTGAAATACAACTGTAGGTCAGCTGTTTCTCCTGATTGGAGAAAGGAGGAAGATGAACATTGGTTTTTGTAATAGTAATGGTACGTTGTAAGCAAATTCTGATGCTAAGTGTACCTCTGTAGAATACCAGCCCATTTTTCGAAGTGTTCTTCCTACTAAACCAGCGTTGTAACTTGACCGCATCCGATAATATATAATCTATCAGCATCTTTTACGTTGTTAATAATTTTCGCTGTTAATATTAACACTGTCCATCGAGTGAAGAGAGATGATGTTACGCATAGCTCCCTACTTGCTCATGAATTTCTTTAATCATGTAATGTTCATGTGATACCTTTATCGATTTCTCCCAGCAGTTTAAGTTAGTTGGAAAACTTTCACGCTCTACAACATTACCTTCTTTTATCTTCGATAGTTACGCTATCTTTTCACGATATACATCTCACCATCATTGATTTCTAAAGAAGTTGTTAGTATACTTAATGATTGCTAAACATCACTACCAACATAGTTTTTATTTTCTTCTCCTAGTCCAATAAAGCAGTGGACTTTTATTTTTGCTACATATAATGTGTCTTTATTTTCTGTATCGATTAAACAAAATGACATAAGAACCTTGAAGTTTTGATACAGCTCTGAAAAGCTTCTTTGATGTATCAAGCCCACGATCGCTATAAAACATGCCTAATTGAACGATAACTTCAGTATCGGTTTCAGAAACAAGTTCTACACCTTGATCTTTCTTTAAGTTCGGGAAGCTCGATAACTCATTGTGAACTAAATAGAAACGTTTGTTGAAGCTTTGGTGAGGGTGAGAGTTAGTGTGTTAACTCCACCGTGAGTAGCCCAACGTAGAGACCAATCACCTAATTCTAGGTGAAGTCCTTCAGGGATTAGGCTTCTAGATTTTTAATGCGACCTACAGACTTAGTAACACTAGCTTCTCCATTAACAACTGCAGGATACCAGCTGAGTCGTATCCACGGTACTCAAGGCTGCTAAGTCCATCAATTAAATTTAACTCATTTGCTTCTCCAACAAATCCTACAATTCCCACACATATTAAAAATTCGCTCCTTTTTCTTTTCTATTTATCTTATAGAAAGTACTATAAGTTTTATACTCATGCTCGAAGATATTGTACTTCATTAAGTTTGTATGTAAACCTTAAAGAGGACATAATGAGCCTATAGAGAAGGGGACTAATGATTTTTGAAGGGATTGGGTAGTCGTCACCTTTTACTTCCTAAAGATATAAAGGCATCACTCACAGTGGCAGCTAAAGTTTTAGCGTCATTCTTCCTTAAAACAGTTGCTGTTGCATACCCAACTGTAATATGAGTTAATCGATGAGTTGCTTAGATCAAAAGATGATAGAAATCTTATCCCAGTAACAGACAACCTTCTCAAAATATAAAGTGTAATGACGAAATATTTTGTTAATGTCCCTGTAAATATTTCTTCGTTACTTTGTTCCTAGAAATAGTAAAGTGCACACAGCAGTAACAACTTAGAAGTTTGCTGTGTCATTCTTCCTTACCTAAGTTGCTGCTGTGCATACACTGTACCTAAAGTATCTCGTCGTCTCGTCGTTCCTGAGGAATGCAAAAGAAATCTCTGCATGATACATTATCTAACGAAACTCTCTGGTTCCGAGCATCCGCCGAATTTTCGATAACTTTTTCCTCGTCAACTAGTTGAATTTAACGCTTTAGAACCCAGTTCCGGGCGCTTATAATTATAAATTCAGAGTACCTCCTAATGTTTAATCGTACATATTATGTACTAGATGAAAAGCGCATTGTAAACTGAAAGGATATGTTACTAAACTCACAATATAAAAATAAAAGCATCTATTTAAACCTTAATAAATTGTGAAAATATAAAATTGATTAATACCTACTTACTATAGATGATGGTAGGCGATGTGTGTGATGAGTATCCAGCAGCTACCTCTGAGCGTTTTCACTTCATCAGGTAGTTTCGTTTCTTTAACGTTGTTTACGTTGCAGAGTATTGAATGTTTTGTTTGATTTTCTATTTGTTGTTGGAGTTGGTGTGTGTGTGCTGTAAGCTCCATGTTTACTTCGTTAGTTACCGGGTGTGTAATCTTTAGTAACAACAAGTTTGAGTTTAGCAACGTTTTGAAATCAACGTTGCTGAAATACCGTGCACTTGCAGTCACTTCGTTCCAGAAGATGACGTTGCTGCAGCACCATAAGTTCTCTGAGTGGTCTCCACTTCCTGTGTATGTTAGAACGTACGTTTCCCGTTTTCTTCAGTCTTGGGAGTCTTTAGCAATGTAGAATTCTAAGATTTGCTCTGAGTTTGCGATTTTTCTTTAGATTTTCGTGCAGCAATGCTGCTGCTGCTATGAGCTTTTCACCCACTCATCTTGTCCTGTTGATTTTATAAGCAGTTCCATCTTTAATGTATAAATTCTGAAGTGTTTGGCTTTTGACCTTGAACTTTCCTCAGTAGTAAGCTCGATTGCTAGTGGATCGATGATCAATGATCCTGATGCAGTATTTTCAACTGTTTGGTTTTGCTCTACCAACTAAAATTTCAGAACTGTTGTAGTCACTTCGAAATCCTGCTCATGTTTTTGGTGAGTCTACTGATTTATTAACGATTTGTTCTTGTAGAAGCTCCTGCTGCCACAAACATGGAAGTAACTGAAAAGAATAACCGTTGCGGCAGACAATAGATATTTTTAATGATTTTATGTCCTAATAAGCTCTCCTTAATGTTGACTGTAAAATGAGTTAGTTAATCACATCTACTTTTATAAATTTAATTTTCTAGAGATGTTCTATCATATTATAGCTTATATTACGACATTATGGGTTCATTTTTATGATATCTGTAATCGATAATGCCTGGGTTATAAATTAAGAAGAGATATTTTTATCTAATATTTTATGAAAATAATAAAAATCTATTGACTTCTACAATGCAGTGGATATGCAATTATATCAAAAAGTGGATATATCAATAATGGATATGGATAAAGAATATCTCTAATTAAGTTGGGAGGATGAAAATGGCAAAGAGTAGAGCCCTTATGAGACGGGCGGAATCAACGGATCGTATGTGCTGTAGTTTAACAGAACCTATTCATGGATGCTTGATAGTGCAAAAGGTGGCGAGAATCACCCGATGATAAATATTGTTATCGGACCCGCGACAATGTGTCATCGACTTTGGCATGGTTTCTGTTGGCTGGATTGAAGACATCGATAATTCGAAAAGAATAATCATAATGCTCAAAAGGCGTGGAGATTTTGTGAAGAAATTTAAAACTAGAGCAGTTTCTAGCTAGCCCATACTGACTATGAAGTTTACTGATGGTGGATTAGATGATGATGGTAAATTATAAGGGTGATACATACATTTTCTGGCTTTAACAAACAAAGAGACTCATGAGAAAGTTAGAGATATAGTGCTAAAGGGTTGGCATTTAGTTTCTGGGATTCTTAGTTCTCTAGAAAAGGAGAAAAAGAACCGATTATAAAATACGGGCTGGTACCTATGATAAAAAGTTCGATGCTGAGAGACATTGAGAACTTTCATGAGTTGACGGTTGGGAAGGTGAGTTTAGAAATAGTTTGTCTGGCAGATGTGCACGTGGTGAACCTACAGCAGCCACACTATATACAAGATAATTTACGAGTGAGAAGAATACATGTGGCTATGTAGGAATAAGATTTAATGCGAAAAATCATGTTGAGGATACTCTAGCTTGCTGATTACATTTGATACAATAAATTTTCTAATGCCATCTGAAAGTAGTGAGTTTTATTACAGGAATGTCTTTTGGCTTTGGTTTTAGGACTAGTGCTGATCAAATATGGCGTTCTTTTATAAAAATATATGTGTTTTGAAAGGAAAGAGGATTGACTTTCATGAGGTATATATGTTTCCGGTATTTATAAGCTATGATAAAAGTAGCAAGATAAAATGAATAATCTTGCTGCTGAGGGATATGAATACACGATAAAAGAGAGGCTATGGTGGCATTCTGAATATGAAATGAAGAGTCTCTGAGACTGCGACAAAAGCAATATAAGTTTATCTTTTGATAAAGGCTTGCACCAGAGATAGAAGGGGTATTATAGGAAGCAGAGTGGCTGGGAAGCTTTCATAAGTTTCTAGTTTTATAGTTGTTTAGGCTTGCTGAGAGGGACTTCGAGTTCGTATCCGATATATACCGATACCGAGGACGGAATTAGAATTTGATTAGGTACAGATTGTTATAGATTTATAGTTTTGTTTATTTTTAATAAACTGTAGTGGGTGTATTGTGTTTTACTAATATGATGGTGTTAATTAATAGTGGAATGCCTGATGTGTAACTATGTGACTAGACGGATTGATGGAGATTGAGCATATTTGGTTGCACTGTATAAGTGGACTTGGAGATGTACCAGAAATATTTCCAAGTTAACAAAAGAAATAAAATGATGAGTGAAATAAAGGAATATAACTTTTTAAAAGTTAAGGAAATGAGGGTAAGACTATGATTTTAGAGATTTAAAATGTATGAGAAAAGCTTTTGGTAAATAGGTTCTTAAAGGAGTTTAGCTTCTACGGCGAAAGTAGGTGTGGCTAATGGATATTTGGGACGAGGATGCTAGTGATGAGTAAGACGCTACGAGTTTTAGAAATTCTGTGAGACATATTCCGCAAGCCGGACAAAGGAGATTTTACTAGATGGAAAACCTCTAGATCACTGAGTAAAGGTGAAAGGTGGGTACCTTTGAAGAACGTGGAATGTGCGGTGGTGACGGAGCTTATGGAGTCAGCTTACGTGCTTTCGGAGATGACTAAAAGGTATGAAAGAAGAAAAGCATAAGCACAAACAGAAGCGATGGTTTAAGTACTTTGAATTAGAGGATAATAAACAGCATTAAAAACATTGTCTAAAGGGAGATGCGCATTTCAAAATTATCCAAAAGTGTAATGAGATGAGTCCAGATATTCTTGTTTCGACGAACCGTTCAGTGGACTACGACACGGTGGGCAATATCAAAGTTAGAAATAATTACAGATTTTATTAAAAGATAAAACTTTGTTATTTTTCTCATCTCACGATACCAGTTGTGGAAACATTCTGTGAGGATATTAATATATCTAGAAAAGGGAGAGGTACTCTAAGTGGGAATCTAGATTATATTAAAAACAATTGGGACACGGAGTGATCTTGAGTGTTGGTGGTTTTTGAGAAAGATGAACTGCTTGCTAATCTTAAAGTCTGCTGCATTAGGTGTGAGTATTCATTAGTTCGGAGGTGCTATCGTGATTTCAAAGAAGAGATTGCTAGAATTAATGGCAAAACTTGCGGGAAGCAGTTTTAATATTGAAAATTTCAAACTTTATATGACCTTCGTTAGAAGATATTTTTCAAGAAGAACAGGTAGGTAGTAATTATGAAAGAAATTTTAGTACAGTGTTAATGGTGCGAGTTTAAACAGTCATGAGCGACAAAAGATTATTGTGTCATTGTATTTCATTATATAGCTATAAATTATAACATTTGTGCCGTCGATTTGCTAATAGTAACATAAAGGTGAGGAAACAGTGAGTAATTTCACATCGTGGTGCGTAATGTTGTAAAAGATGTAAATGTGAGTCGATGATCTAAAAGAAGCTTAGCCTGCGATAGTAAAGAGGCTTTAGATGACGTTAAAAGCATTGGAGTGAAGGTATCGTTTTGGCTAACTAAAGATAGTGCGGAGATATCATGAACAATCTATCTTTTGGTAAAGGTATCAGTGAATTTGAAAAGCTTTGGATACTGTAGAAAAATTGGTCTATAAACAAAATGGGTTTTGGGTGTAATGATAGTAACTAACGTGAGAATCACATCTACCTCCAACCTGTACGCCTGGCGAACGTAAGTGGAGATTCTGATGCTCAGACTCAAGTAGTCCCAGCGTAGTTTGTGTTTATGCTCTTACGTTCTCGTTTGCATGACAGTAATCCAGTTTCGGTAGTGTGGTTGCGACAAATGTTTGTTAAAAGAGCAAAATGATGCGTAACTGGAATTGATACCTAGTAGTCGCTATGAAATCCTAGAACGTTAATTTTAGGAGAAAAGTACTTAAGCTTTATCCGGTTTGCGGTGCTTGTTCAAAATGGGATTACAGTATCGTGGATCGATCATACGGTCTAAAAATCAATGGTTCCTGAGATATATGGCGATAATATCGACATATTATAATGTGGACTTAAAAGTTCTTGGTGTGGGATTGGCATTTGCGCTAACTGGATTTCGTGATGTTTATGTTTCATGTACATGACGGCATTCGCTTTCATTGGTTAGTAAGATTGAGGAATGTCAACGAGGCGATCGCTTTACCGATGTCACATTTTACTGGGTGCGTTTATTCTTCGTGAGAACTTCACTACCATTGCATGGGTTCAGCTGGACACTAAACTTGCGGAGATTTTGTCATATGTTCCATTTACATCATGTCTGTAAGCTGTTTACGCGCGCTGTGCAATGAGCAACGTATCTGTTCAGAATTAAGGATTATCTTATGGTATAATGGCTTGCAACTACATTACTTGTAGCATTTAAAAGAGTGTTAATTATATAGATTAGCGACATTAGATACGGTCAAAAATTAAACTATCTAGGTATTAAATTTGGGAAATAGGGAAAAATCAACCAACAGCACATAGATTATGGTATGTGTTCATTATTCTCAAAATATTATGGTAATTATTCATTGCGCAGTATATATTTATGTTAAATAAAATCATAAAGAAACCGTTTTAAAAGACGGTGACTCTGAGATTAATTATAGTTAAAAATAACTGTCTTAACCGTTCAAGAAAGTTTTAGATGGTTGTTTTATTGTCTTTAATATATAATGCATTTTTAACTATTGAAACAATTAAGGGGTTTATTCAACCAGTGTTGTACAATTTCGTATACCAGACAACTTATACTCCCTTCTTCAAGTTTTTAGTGTATGTGAGCATAACACCAACTCCTTTCGTGAAAAGTAGCCTGCAAGCATCTTTGCAGAAGGTATTACCTCATCAACTTCTCTCTCCGATTTTGATTATATCAGATTAATTAGTGATTGTCTTAATGATTTTAAGAGTGTATTATTGACATGTTATTAATAATAGTAAATTATGAAAATGATAATTGTAACCAGAGATAATTACTGTATGAAAAATCAATAAAATATAATGTTAAAATTTAATTATATATTTAAAAAAGTGTCTTTTTAATTGAGATAAGTAATATTCAAGACTAGATACAGGTCTTTTCTTTTCTTTAGTGCATAAAGGGTTATAATTAAATTATAAAAATCTGTAAAATAAGGAGATTGTTGTGGTGAACTGAAAGAACGATGAGCTTTATGCGGCACACATGACAGTAATAGGTTCAGTAATAGGAGCAGGGAGTATTTTCAAAGCGGCTGTTATTTATAAGACTACAGGGACGATGAGGTTTAGGAGTTGCGCTTGGGTGTACCGGGTATTAATACAATTTGTGCAGGTCTTACAGTTGCGGAACTTTGCAGCATCTATTCCTGAAGTTGGAGGAATGGTCGTTTGGATGAAAGAACTGGAAAACTGCAACACATTCTAACACTAGGATGGAGGTGCCAGTCAGTAATTGTTCCTACTACGATGATTGCAGCTCTTGCGGTTATCTTCTCTACACAAGTTTTTCAATTTATTAAATTTAAGATAAGACTTGGCATCTTCCTGTAGCCATTGCTGCAGCAGCATCGTTAATGTTTTTAAACTTTTTAGGTGGAAAATCGGAGGAACGATTCATGGTATACTGACATAAAATTAATCCCATTAATAGTAATTGTGCATTTGGATTGTTTCCAAACTAACTCACAAACCACTTCTAATTATTCCCTATGAAGCGGGGAAAGATATTGTTCATTCGCTAGTGGGCTGGAGGTGGAGCTTTACTTGCTGCGATGTTCGCCTATGAAGGTTGGACGTAGGAAGTATGGCAGGTGAGGATGAAAAATCCTAAAAAGATTTTGGAAAGACTGTGGGGCTTGCGGATTTGTTATGGTTGTATATGTGCCCATATAAATGTTGACATCTTGCTTCAGCTTTGCCATTAGATCTCATGTTGCCAGAGTGTAATCAGGCAGCAGCCAGTGGTATTCGTTATTCGGTGGTATTGGTGGTAAAGTGTTAGAGATTGGTATACTTATTGGAGTGTATGGAGCAGTGCTGGTTCTCAATGGCTAAAATTCAGGTTCCGCTTATGCGATGGCGAAGAGTATGAACAGATTCCATTAAAAGTAACTGGACGAAGTTAATTAAAGCCAGGAGCTGTGCCAGTAAATGCGGGACGTACTTTTTAGTAATAGCATTCTTAATGATGTTAACAGGTAAGTTTTGATATGTTAGCGACTATTAGTATTCGTAATGTGGTTCTTCTGCTGCAACATTCATACTGATAATTATACTACGTAAAAAAGAACCAAGAATTAGAAAAGACCATATAAATTACCTTTATACCAATAGTTCTATAATAGCTGTTCTTGGTGGAGTTTATACTTTAGTAGAATACTTTAATCTCACAAACATCATTAGCTATAGGAGGAATTGCCTTAACGTTAATAGGATTATTCTATACAGAATTGCATAAATTTAAAAAATAATAGAAAGAAACTTATCACTGTTAGAAACCTAGTATGCGATGTTTTGTATTATTATTTCTATTTTCTGAAAATGATCTACTAATTGCAGCTTCGTCTTTGTCATCACGTCGAATACGTTAACGAATAATTACTTTATTTTTATCTGATTTTGGAGCACGTTTGATTACTTCTGCAATGCGTGTGAACTTTCGATTGCTAGGATAATTCCTTCTGTTCTAGTTAATGAAGTAAAGCATCGACAACTTCATCAGTTACACTCGTATTCGCACGTTTTGCATCTTTTAGAATGAGTGTTCGGGTCCGATACCTGGGTGGTCTAATCCTGGAGAGATTGAGTAAACAGGTTTACTGAACATTGAATAATGCGTAGTTTCATGCATCATAGCTAGCAGTACACCAGAGTGTTGAGTGTTGCTGCGTGACGATCTGTATCAAGACCGTGGCTGCTTCAGCCAACCCCCAAACGCTACTTCTTCGTGAGGGATGAACTCAGCAGCTTTCGATTACACGTTAGATCCACCACCACACAGGCTACTACTAAGTCGAGGAAAGACGTCCTTCTTTTTCTAGAATTTGACGTTTGCTAACCTGACTGATAACTTTGAAGTCTTTACGATAGTAGGATATGGTGGTCCTGCAGATCCTAGGCCACGTAGAAAATTATCGTCGATGTTTTCAATCCATGCTTTGAATGCAGCGTCAACAGCCTTTTAAGTTTTCTCCTTCTTGAGCTGCGTGAACTTTTTATCTAACATTTCCATTCTAAATACATTTAGTCTTTGTCTTTCATCAAACTCCAGATTTCATTCCATACCAATTTCGCAGCGGCAACTGTAGCTACACCGTGTTGACCTGCCCTGTCTCAGCAAATAATTTCTTTTACCCATACGTTTTGCAAGTAAAATTTGTCCGTCTTGTTATTAGTTTGTGTGCTCCAAGGTGGTTTAAAATCTTCACGACAAGGTAGTTTTTGCTCCTCAAGGTAGTTTGTTAAACTTTCAGCGTAGTATAGTGGAGTTCCCAGCCTGGAGAGTAATCTTTTAAGTAGTGAGCATATTCTGCTAAAATTCTTCATCATCTTTGTGTATTTGTCATAAGCACGTAGTTCATCAAGAACTTTTTTTGTACCAACTTCAGGTGGCTTCCCCAAATTCTCAAGATATCCTTTTAAGTTGTTTAAGATTATTTTCTAAGTTTGTCATAATTGTTTATTTCCTTTCGAATTGTCTATAAGATTATTTGATTTTGTATTTCACTAAAGAAAAGCCAAGCGCAGAATTCTATACAGCCCTTTTACTGAGAGGCCAAGCGATTTTTTCTACAGCCGACATAGACACTTTTTAGAGTGCCCCACTAAAGTTGCGTCTACGTCCTCATATACACAACATTATCTACATAGTTTTATAAGGATTTAAAGTACATTTGTTTCATTGTAGTTCCTCCTTCTCGTTTTGTTGTTTTATTATACATTATTTTAAGAATACAGAAGTCTTTTGTAATTTTTCAAATTTTCTGACCAATTTACTGATAGCCTATTGTAACAAAAGATTCTAAAGGGTGTTTATTTAAAATATATTGAGAGATGATTAGGAATGTTCAAGGGTGTGGTTCTTTCTACCTAAAACTTATTGTAGTGGTATAATATAAAATTGTAAATTTAAGTATGGAGGTGCAATTTGAAATTATCGGTATTAGCCAGCAGTAGTAGTGAAATAGTATTTTTATAGAGCCATAATAATTTTAGATGTTTAGTAGATGCTATGCTGACTGGAAAAAAATGGTAAGAAAGAGAACTTGGCGCAAAATGCGGCAATGATATTAAAGATATAAATGCCAATCTTTGTAACGCATGTTTATAGATCATATTAAGGAAGTAGGAGTATTAGCTACGTACAATATTCCGATATATGCCATATGGCAGAATATGTCGAAATATTGGTGAGATTAGTTCCTGACTTGAGAACATTTGAAAAAGAAAAGTAAAAGTTTTTGATGATGTGGTAGTTAATAGTTTTGGAGTTGGTCTTGATACGATTAATCCGCAGTTTATGCTTTTGAGTGTGAAGGGAAAGGTAAGTATCCTTTGAATACGGGCATATTGTCTGATAAGATGATTGATTATGTGAAAATTCTCCTTACGATTGTTTATGAAGGTAATCATGAGGAAGAATGTTCTATAGTGGACCTTATCCATAGACTACAAAACAACATATTATCAGATATGGGTCCTTGTCAAATACAGATTCTAGTATTTTAGCAATAGTAGGAGATAATACGGAAGAATGTCTTTTAGCCTTGTTTAAGTGGGCAAAACAATACGAAAGACGCTCATTATGGCAGCGGATGACGCTTAAACGCAGGATATAGATTGTATTCTAGGAAGCTGATAAGACTATCGATTTATGACGATAAAATAGTTATAATGGATGCTAATCAGTAAAGATTCCAACTAAGATATGGAAATATAATAGAAATAAAGGTCCAGCTTATGAGTAGTTTCTAAGGAATTGGTTTAAAGTGGTTGGTCTTTTTTCTATATATAAATGAATTATCATATTGGTGGTGCATATGAAAATGAGGAACCTTTTCATAAATATTCAGAAAATTCCTAGTTTTTCGCGTTAAATTTTTATTTTTTTATTGCTTTTTTCTAAAAATTTTTATAATATAGTATTATATGATTTTTTACTAAGTTATAATTCATAAAATAAATTAATGCTTGTGAAAAGACAGATAAAATGAAAATAAATGAAATAAAAGTTTAAATTGTATTAATTTATTGGTAATGTTATTGGAAGGAGATGAGGCGAATGGAAGAAAACTAAAAATCTGAAACAACAGCACATTTAGAATTAAGATGATTATTTTAACGCTGTTGATAAAGTTAGTTTGAACCTATATAAAAAGCAAGTTTTCAGCTATCGTTGGAGAAAATTGGTTGTAGTGCAAGTCGACATTGTGACAACAATTGCTGCGTCTTCGTGAAAATCAACGAGTCTACTGGAGAAATTATTTTCAAAAGAGGAAAACATACTAGATTTAACGAAAGATGAGATGAATAAAATTAGAACAAAAGATATTGGGATGATCTTCCAGATCCTCTTTCTTCATTAAACCCACTACACAGAATTGGGAAACAAATTGAAGAGCTCTGTTGTCATGCTGAACTAAGTGCAGAAGAAAAGACAAAAACGTGTTGTTGATTATTAACACAGGTTGTTATTCCAAATCTGAGCGTTGTGCAAACAATATCACACCTTGTCATTGTCATTAACGTGTAACCAATAACTATGGCGATGAGTTGTAAACCAAGTGTTATACTTATCGCTGATGAACCAACAACAACTCTAGATATTTACGATCCAGAAAGCGCAAATCTTAGACCTTGTTAAAAGGACTGTGAGATGCGTACTGTATTATCCTAATTACACTTGCACGACCTTGGGGTGAAAGATTGCTGAAATGGCGGATAAGTATGCGTATTATATGCCGGAGAAGTAGTAAAATCGAACAGCGAGCGGGTCTTTAAATCACAGCACCCTTATACTCGTAGTTGTGCGTAGTATTCCTCAAGTGATGACGAGGAAGTTGGAGAAAAAGAACTTTGCTTATGTTATTCGAGGATAGTTCCATCTTCCAAAACTTTAGACAGACAAAGGATGTCATTTTGGAAAATAAAGCCATTCGCTTGGTTAAAGATGAACATCATGAACATAATCGACTCTACATGAAAGTGAAAGGACACCATGTACGTTATTACATGTCCTAGAAAACTTTGAATTTGTGAAGAGGAGAGAACAATAGCTTAAAGTTGAAAATCTAAAAGTGCATTATCCTATTCATGGTTGGATTTTTTGCAATACAATTAAAGACCATGTATACTTGCAGTAGATAGCGTTGATCTTGAAATCGAAGCTGGAAAAACTTATGGACTAATTGGAGAAAGTGGTAATTGGAAAAACTACACTGTTGATGATAGTTCTAGGTTAGAAAAAGCAACTGATGGACAGATTATTTACAAGAAAGAAGATGTTACCTAAAAAAGCAGCTCGTAAAAAACTAAAATATAATCATGATGTTCAAATGATTTTAGAATGCATTATTGGTTTAAATCTAGAAACTTATTATAAGATGATATCATAGAGCCCTATTAGTAACTTTGGCTTATCGAAAGATACCAAAAAAACGAGTTTAGAACTTTTAAACATCGTTGGTATGGGGTGAGAAAGCTATGTATAAATATCCATTTGAATTCTCAGGTGAACCAACGTCAGCATCAGGAGTTGCACGATGCGGTGCATGTAATCCTCGTCTAATCGTAGCCGATGAACCAGTATCTGACTCTTGACCTTTCGGTTCCAACACAGGTTCTAAGCTTCCTTGAAGAAAATCCAAAGACTTTAATACGGTATACTTCATTTCTCCTTGACCTTGGGTTTATTCGGCACGTGATTACATTATATCATAGCTATGTGGTCGTATCGTAGAACGTGGAACACGTGAAGATATTTATAATAATCACAACACATTTATACAAAACGTCTTATTGCAATATTCCAAAGTACTAACGGGCGCTTCAAAAGTAAAGAAATAAGACAACTGTTGAAGAAATATCAAAAAACATTATAATGATTATTTTGATAAAATGGAAGGTATATCCACTTAAAAATTAACAGAAACACACTATACTTAGCAGAAATGAAGAGATGTAATGTGGAAAGTAGTTTAAAACGATTTTAATAATGATACCACAATTATTCATCATGGTGTATAGTGTTTGGTCTGTGGCTTATGCGCAGGACCCATTTGATGGTTAGCAGAAAATCCAAAAATTTCTCAGAACAGAAGTTAGGCGATTCGTCAAGCAGGTGGATTCTATGAGCCTTGGTACCAACAGCCACTAGCAGCTGAAAAACATGCACGGGGACTTCGGACTAAGTTATGCTACTGAAGTAAATCCAGTAGAACGCTTTTAGGAGAAAAGAATTTTATGCATTCAACCTGTCATTATTTACAGCGGTAATTATGTATGCAATCGCAATTCCTATCAGGATAACAATGAGCGTTATAACAGTTCTAAATTCAAATAAATTTTTATAACTTCTTCTTCTTATGATTCCTCCATTCGTATTATACTTATTCATGATCGCATTATTCGGTTTGGTTGGATGGTTCCCAACAAAGAATTGGATCATAGCCAGGTAATCTTGGTCCGGGAGGAACATTCACGTACTGTTAACAAACTACAACACTTAGGTATTTACTGGGTATCTGTTTAGCGTTGTATCAACAGTATCAACTGTTCAATATTTACGTAATAGAAGTTGTGATGCAGAAACAAAGTGATTATGTAAAAACAGCTCGTTCTAAAAGAGTGTACCAGTTAGGTTTACTCAGGACACATCTTCAGAAACTCTATTTTGCAATCATGGCATTCTTCGGATTCTCTATTACAGGATTATTCGGTGGTGGTATCTTCGATGAAACAATCTTGAGTTGCTGAGATGGGACTACTGCAATTTCTGCAAAGGTATTCAAGATAGAGACTATGGTGTTGTCAACGGTGATGTTATTCTCTGAGTTCTGACTACTGCTTGTAGTACGTGCGATGATATTATATGGCGATTGACAGAGCCCACGTATTAAATTGGACTGGGAGGAAGTGTATCAATGACAAAAGCAAAAGAAAAGCGTTATAACTAAAACTCCTTCACTGGATTTTCCAGTTGTAGCAACTCGTGAGTTTAAAAAGATATGAGAGTGCATTTGCAGCTTTGCTAATTACACTAAAGTGCTATCTTGATTTTCGTAGTAACTGTCGATATTTACATTCGTGTGAAGTGGTGTATACAGTACTGCCTTGATGTGAAATTTATTAAATATTTTCTTAAAACCTGGAGTGAGATGGATTCTTATGTAGGTGTACACAGACGTAGGTGGTCCTCCAGTATTTGGATGGCTAATGATGGGGATGCTTAACTCTATTCTTATCGCGATGTAGTAACAGCAATTACGATTGGTTTTAGTGCACAGTAGGATTAGTGTGCTTACTACGGTGGACGTGTTGATAATATTGGCAGTGCGTTTCGTAGGCTTTATGGTGATTATCCCAACACTGATGGTAATCATCGTATTCGTAAGTATCAAACGACTATTGCTCTGGTACTGATACATCTTGATGTATCAGCATTGTTCGCATGGATGAGGGTCAGCTCGTGGTACCGTGGTAGCTTTATCAGAATCACGTCGTGATTACGTATTAACTTCAGACGATGACACTGGATTTGGAAAAGTCATGTTGCAAGGAATCTTACCTAGCAGTAGTTCTATCATTATCGTAGAAAGCTACGTTATCGTGGCCGGCTAACCATGGGTATCGGGGTTGGTTTCACCTTACCTTGGATCGATCCTTCCATGAGGAACACCAAGCCTCAGTACTATGTTATCTTATGCAAAAGATGCAGACGTGCTTATTAACAAAATGTATATTTGGCTGCCAACAGACTCGCACGATCTTAATTATCGTTTTATGTATCCAACTCTATCGGTGGAGCGTTAAGGGCGTGTTTAGATGCTAGACAAAGATTATAATTTAATGGGTCATGTGAGAGTTTTCTACTGCAGCTGTCAGTCTCTTTGTCAAATTCGGGCGCATGGAGAGAAAAGACAGAGATAGAGAATCGAGGCGGCATGCTGCTTGGAATTTTTCTTATTTTCTTTAAGCTTAATATTATTTTTATGCTCAGAAACAAATAATCTGAGACACTGATAAAATACTACGTAATGACAATGTGAAATTACTAAGCTAGAATATCCATAAGATACTCTCTTTACGTAGTTTATTTTATTAATGGAAAATCCTTCTATGAGGCCATTCAGAATACTTATATTTAACAGCATTAAGCATATACTCTTTGTGCTTTTCATAGTATTTATAGCTAGATACACCTTTAGATAATCGCTGAGTGTCCATGTCTACTATACTTCTCTAATTCTACAGAATCTTTAGCCTTATGTAGAAACATATCTCATCTACGCGAACTCTCTCATAACTGGCTGTAAATTCCAGCATCTGTAAGCTAATATATAATCTAATACCCTCTTTTCTAGTTACATGGCGTTTAAAGCTTCTACAGAATAGAGATGTTTTTGTTGAATTTACTTTATCTCTGTCTTCTGATGTACTTTCCAGGAGTTCTTTAGAATAGATGTAGTAAGTAGAGCCTGTTCTTATATTGATTCGTAGTTTTACTCCTGGCACGTGTTAATTCCTCTATTAATGACTGTGAGCCATATGAGAATCTATCTATAATTATCTCAGCATTAGAGACATTTCTAATCCTTATTCATATGAAAGATTGGGTAAATATATGATACAGATCATTTACTCTTATACTTTTCTTGGGTATCTCATAGTATTGTTTTAATATGTGTTGTGTTCTTCAGTCTACAATATCTATAAAGTCTTAATATGTTTTAGCATCTACAGACTACCAGAAGCTCATACCATTTTTACTATCTTTAGTTGATTTTTATCTCATCGACACATAGGTGATCCTGGTAGCTTTGTGTGTGTAACTTCTACAGCTTCTCTACAGATTTTCATACCTCTTACAGCTGTGAATGCCGATACATTGCTCAAGTTCAGCTATATCTTTGATGATGGTGTCTTCAGAAAGATTCTTCATATTAATGAGAGAGTATAAGAGTTTTTAGATATACTGCAGTGTTTTTCACAAATGGTGTTTCAGCACACAAAACTTGAGATTACATTCTCACATTTTGAGGCGATTGTTTCTTTAATCTGGAGGTATGCACTCTGTCATCTTCATCAGACTTCACTTTTAATGGGTCTCCAAATCCCATTTTAACTATATTATTTCCTTTTGTACTACGCAGTTTGTACAACACTTTGGTTCATAAGGATAAGCTCATGGTAGAATAAGTATGTCTTGATGTCTACATTGAGTTAGATCAGTTTATCCTCAATAGTTATATTTGGGGTCTTTTATTAATAGTGAAATTTGTGATAAAATTATTCCTGACAAATATCCGCTGCCCGGTGTAATGTGTACACCTTAATTATATTGGATATTGTCTGCATATAAGAATTGAAATCCCGCTGGAATTTTTCCATGCGAGTTTAACTCTCTAACCTATGATGTTGAGATTTTTCAAATAATATTTTATTTTACTGTTATAAGAATATATAATTAATAAGAAAGATGAGTGTTTAATTATCTAAAATATTGTTAGAGTATCAGGGGTTGACATACTGATTTAATAGAGTGGATAAGAAATTGTGTTTGTTAAAGTCTTGGTAAATATAAAGATGTCTCAGAACGAAAATTAAGCGTGTCAATGAAGTGCGACAAAAGTTGCTTGACAGCATAGTACTAGACACATTATAATTGCTAAAAATAAATATTTCAGAAAAGTGCTGCATGCAATACAGCATGGAGGATAAAGATAATGGAGAAATGTTAAAGATGAGTGAGTTCAGCCGTGAGCTTTCTCACAATGTTACTTGCAGGATGCTCCAGCGCAATGTAACAGTTCTAAAACACAAAGCTGCTGTCGAGTTCGAGCAGCTGTGAACCAATGGGTGGAAATGCCGTGAGTGGTCAACAACTTAAAATTGGTATTAGCTTCTGCGAATCCACTAACAGGGATGTGTTCAGCAGTATTTTATTTTACAATCAACAGATAATGAGTGTAATGAAATACACAATGGCAGGACACGTTCCCGACTGACGATACAAAGCGAAATCTAAAACAAGATGATAAGAAAGCACCGGTTATGTTTCACGTTGATCCGTGTGAGAGTTACATTAACTATGATAAGGGATCTTCGGTGGAGTAACGGAGAAGACGTAAAAGCCGGACGATATCGTTGCGACTTATGAACTCATAGAGATCCTAAAGTATACAGAAAACGTTCGTTACGGTGATGATAGTACAAGAAGTAATCGAAGGTATGAAAAGTACCACGAAGGAAAAGCAAAGAAACATCTCTGAGGTGTGGATTAAAAAGACGACAGACTGTGGTGCTTAAGTACAAAGAAATCCAAGCCAACGTATTGTGGGGTGATGGATTCGTCGAGAGAATTCGTAAACAAAACTCAAGTAGAGCTGCATCAAAGAGCACTATGAGATTTGCTGGCACAGGCAGAATTAAAATAAAAGCACCATTATCTTATGGACCATGTTGCTTAGATAAAGTATCTAAATGAGAAAATTATGTAGCGAAAAATAACCCTTACTTCTACCAAAATCTGACATTAGAAATTCGCAAATCCCAATTCAGTTGTATCACCTGCTCAAGCAGTGCTGTTCTTATGGTGATGTAGACTTAATGGATGACTTTAACTACTGGTGTCTGGGATGGTACTAAAGATGCTAAAACGGAACAATCTTAGGAGAATCCTGACTACACACAACCAACATCTGCACCGTGAGGATTCAAACTAGAGTAAATTCAACAAGAAAGAAAAGGTGAGTAGTAAAGTAGATCGAAAACGCTTCAAAGCAGCCTGACAAACAGAGGTACGTCAAACATTCGTTTACGCAGTGAACGTGGGATCAAATCAATGATCTATAAAAGGATTACGTTTCACGCAACTGGTTCTGATTCTATCCACCGATTGTTAAAATGTTCCACAATAAAGACGGTGAAATATGCTAAGAGCGATAGAGCGACTGCTTGATGAAAGCAGGTCTTAAAGATACTACAGATGGAGACGGATTAAGAGAAGATAAAAAGCAGTGAAAACTTACGTTCAACTGCGCTATCACGTAACACGTGGAAGTCAAGACTTCGACCAAAGCAGTAGCGAATCATTCGATTAAATCTTGGAAAGAAGTAGGATTGGATGTTAAACTTACTGATGGAAGAGCACCTGTCATCTAAGATTGGTCTCCAACGATAGCCTGAAACGAATGATCCACAAATCGACATCTTTCAGAGACTTGGGGATTAGGAAGTGACCCTAACTTAAAGTGGATTAGTGGGAAAAACCACACTTAACACAGCGTTGCACAACTGAAGAACTACAAAAATCGATCAGATGCAATGGGAAAGCGGTGACATGTTTGATGATGCTAAAGCTTAAAAGATGCATATCAAAGATTCGATAAACAATTCAGAAGAAGCTGCTTGGTTACCATTCGAGCTGGCAACAGCATATGACATGGGTTAACAGGCAGTATTTAAAATCATTCGATCTGTGAGGCTTCAAAACTGGTGAACAAAAGTTTGCGGTTTAGGTTAGCTGCTGACGCACGACGAAAAATTAATTTAGTTTAGGAATGAGAGATTTGCTAAGGGCGCGGTTAAACTCCCTAATAACACTTATGTTTCATTTACCATTTTCATTTAATTTTGAGGAGGATGGAAAATTAGAATTTCGTAGGAATATTTGATTGACCCTCTCAACTTTGAGATGTGAATATACAGTTTATTATTAGAAATATTAATTAGAAAATAGATATAGCTTAAAATGTAAAGGATTTAAGGATATAGGATTGCTTGAGTCATATTAATTAAATATAGTAGGCTACAATTTTACATAAATTTGAGGCGATCGTGCTTTAACAATGTAGCAAGGATAACTTCGTCTTAGAGTCTGTTATTCGAGTATCAACAAACGGCAGGGTTATATTGGAGGATGAAGAAAATAAATTTTTAAAAGTATTCAGTTCAGCAATGGCGTATCGGTCATTCTTGCAGGATGTTCAACATCATCCAAAATCATCGAAAAGACGGTAAAGCAGCGGTAGAATTTAAAACGTCGATTGATAACGGTGGAAGTGCAGTAAGTGATTCTGTGCTTTAGTTGAGTGTCTTAAGTGCTGATCCATTGACAGGTATGTTTAACCCAGTAACTTCACCTACAAAGCAACGAGACCAATGCAGTAATACGAAGATACTATAGCAGCACATTTCGCTTTTGATCATTCATATAAATTATTAAAAAGAAGATGATGAAGATGCACCTGTTAAGTTCCCATTTAGATAAAGGATAAAAACAGATAACACTTACTATCTATGAGATTTAAAATGGAGTAATAATCAGGAACGTAGTTGCGGATGATATTATCGCAACATACGAACTTATGGCTACACCTAAGTATAAAAGATAATATTCATTGCAAGAGCAATTTGAAACAATAGAAAGGACTAAAGATTATCACGAAGAGTGAAAAGCTGATTTCAGGTATTACTAAAAAGATGATAAAACAGTAGTTATTCAATATAAAGATGTAAAAACCAGCTCTCCTTTGGGGGAAGTGGATTCATAACAACATTCGCCAGCATGTAAAGATCAAGTAGCTTGCACAGCATCAAAGGAGCTTCCAGCAAATTTGTAGAAACGGAATTAAATACAAAACCATTATCTTACGGGCCCATACTACTTGGAAGCAAGTAGTAAATGGAGAAAGCGTACTTGCTAAACAAAATCCCATACTACTACAAAAGATGATGTAAAAGTAAAGAAATCCAATTTCAAAGTAGTTGCGCTCGAGTAAAGCATCTGTAATTAAAAATGGTGAAAATTGACACATGTCACAAAGTAACTCCGAGATGTATGGAGTGCGGTAAAGTGCTCAAATGGAACAGTACTAGGACAACGCAGATTTCTATATATTTTCATGCGTGGGATTTAAGCTAGGTTACATGGGATAAAAAGAGTAGAAGTTGAAGTGGAAATCCAAACACGCAAAAAGCAGCGGATAAAGCAGTGTACGTCAAGCATTTGTGGTTATGCGGTAGACTGGGATCAATTAAATGATCTACAAAGGACTTCGTTCACCTACAAACTCAGGTGACATTTGTCAGCACGTTCCAGAAGACTGTACGATAGAGATGGATTCAAGTTCAAAAAGATGTAGAAAAAGCGACTGCTTGATGAAGCCGGACTTAAAGACGTTGATGGAGATGGATTAAGAGAGGATAAGATGGTAAAATTAATTAACATTTCTTTGCTATCCGTAATACAGGTCAAGACTATGGCATGACTCTTGCTGATCGTTCATTAGGTCATGGAAAGAAGTAGGGCTAGATGTAGGCAAACTGGCTGCTGGAAAGGTAATGTCATCAAAAGACTGGACACAACGTGCCAACGGTGATGATCCATCTATCGAGAGTTTATTCAGGGCGTGGAGCTTGGGTACTAACCTAACCCAGCGCGTTTACTAAGTGATAAAGCTAAAGTTAACTATCAAAGAGACCATGAGTGATGTGGCTTAAAGAGACTTAGAAACAATCAACTCTAAAGAAATGCTGGATGATGCTAAGAGAAAGAAGCATACAGAAATTTGATGAAAGACTTTGCAGAAGAAAGCGCTGGCAGTTGCATGACTGGCTGGTCAGATATCCACGAGGTGATCAAACGTGTCACTTCGATGTTATACGCTTTATGGTGAGACAAAAACTATATGCGTGAAAACTTACTAATAAGATAGATGCGTAAAGGATTATTTAAAAGTACCCATGTAAGTTTTATGTTGAAAGAAGGATTGCTCCAGAAATAACTTGGTGAGTCCTTTTTATATAAGAAAATAAATATATCCAGTTTAACAAAATTTTTGAAAGAATAAAATAGTTTATGGATGACTGAATATCCCTTGATATATATAGTAGATAAAAGATATGTACGTTTATAAATAATAGTACAAAGATGTTTATTGATATTAGAATTTATGTACGAACAGAAATTTTCATTTTATTTATGTGTTTCTGAGGTCCACTGACTTTATTTTTAAAATAATGTTAAACTTGTTTCATAAATAATTGAAAATAAGTTTTATATATCATGGAGGAAATAAAATGAAAAAGAATACTAAGTTTCTAAAAGTATTTGGATTCCAGCGATGGCTCTTTCAGTAATTTTAGCTGGATGTTCAACATCAACGGTAATTCTGCAGCTATAAAGCGACTCCTAAAGCAAAAGTAGAATTTAAAACAAGCTTTGATAACGGTGGATCAGCTGTAGATGGTGCTACGTAAAATATGGTATCTTATCAGCTCAACCATTAACAGGTCTTTACGGAACCCTGTATTCTCCAGATAAAAGCAGAAAGACCAATACGTAAACCAAGCTGTATGGGTGGAACATTACTCTACTGACGGCAAAAGAAGGTCGTGATGTTCTTCAAAGATAAATGCAGACGATGCTCTTTAAATTCCCATGAGATCGTGAGAGAGAAGTTACATTAACTATTCACGATGGTGCTAAAGCGGAGCAACGGTGAAGGCATTCGCTTCTAAAGATATCGATAGCTACATGCAACACACTTGGGTGACCCTAAATTCACCATGCAAATACTCGGTTATAATGGGTCCTTTGCGAATTCATCGAAGGTATGAAAGATACCGCGCTGGAAAAGCGAAAACATCTCAGGACTTCAAGTTAAAGATAGCCAAAGGCTAGCAATGAAATTAAATATGCTGATGTTTCGTCCGCCATTGCTGTAGAGTCGAGGTTTGAAGATTACTGACTTCTTAAACGTAAACAAGTGGAAGAAGCTACTAAAGACTTCGACTAAATTTGTAACGACAGACTTAAACACCATTATCATGTGGTCCTTACTACACATCACTAAAGTGAGTAAACGGAGAAGAGATGTTGCTTGCTGAACAAAACCCTCACTACTAGCAAAAGAGATGATGAAAAACTTAAGAAAATCGAGTTCAAAACAGTACGCCAGCTCAAGCTAGCTCAGTAATCAAAAATGAGAATGTTGACTTATCTTGATGGCTAACTCCAACATGTTTACGAAGATAGCTGCAAAAGATCTCAAAAACGGGACATTCTTAGGTGATACCTCTCGTCTACTGTCATATGTAGGATTCAGAACTAGGACAATTCGATAAAAGAGGTGAAAACGTGAAGATCCAGATCCTAAACTAAAACATGACAAAACTGTACGTCAAGCATTCAATATATGCAGTTGACCGTGATCAAATCAATGAAAAAAATATTCAAAGGATTACGTTTTCCACACCAACTGGTTCTGGTATGTATCCAGCAGCAACTGGTAAATTACAAAATGAAAAAGCTACTGCAGCTAAAAAAGATGTAGAAAAAGCTAAAAAATTATTAGATGAAGCAGGATATAAAGATACTGATGGAGATGGACTACGTGAAGATAAAAACGGTAAAAAAGTAACATTTAACTTCGCAATCCGTAACACAGGGGCGGACTATGACCAAGCATTAGCTGATACATTCATCAAATCTTGGAAAGAAGTAGGATTAGATGTTCAATTAGTAGACGGTAAATTAATGTCTCCAAAAGACTTCTCTTCTCGTTTAACAGCAGGAGATAAATCTATCGATATCTTCCAAGGTGCATGGACATTAGGAACAAATCCAGACCGTTCAAGCATGTTAGGACGTAAAACTACACTTAACTTATACCGTTACACAAGCTCAACATTTGATGAAGCTTTCAAAGAGCAAAGTTCTGAAGCAATGTTTGACGATGCTAAATTAAAAGAAGCTTACAACAAATTTGACAACTTAGTTGCTGACGAATTACCATTCTTCCCATTAAGCTGGGATACTGACTTAACATGGGTTAACAAACGTGTTAAAGCACTAAATCCAGAAAAACTTGGTAAAGGTCAACAAAAACTACATGCTTTAGAATTAAATTCTCAAGAATCTGCTAAATAATATAGATTACTATTACGACATAGATAGCTAAGGTTATCTATGTCGTTTTTCAAAAATTTCAAAAATTTCAAAAACGCTTGCAATTTTTAGTTGTGAGTGTAAAATATAAACAATAAAAAGTACAAAAAATTCTTTTAAAAAGCTAATATTAAAGAATATAAAAACAAGGAGGACTACCATGAAACAAAATATCAATATTCAATCTTGGCAAAGCTGGCGTAGATAATATTGTGTATAGTTTTAACGACATAGACACAATTTTAGCGATACTCTAAAAAGTGTCTATGTCGGCGAGGTAGGATATTTGTAATATACAATGTACTTAAAATTCGATAATGCCGCATAGTAATAAAGCTATGTGGCATTTTTCTCTTTTTAGAGTAAGTTAAAATCAATAAATTAAGATATATTAACGCTAATTTTAAGGAGAAAAACAATGAAACAAAAAACATTTTTAAAAGTATTTAGCCCTGTATTTGCACTATCAATTATATTATCAGGATGTGGATCTAACCCACAAAATAGTGAAAAAACTGCAACTAAAGCAAAGGTAGATTTTAAAGTATCTGCAGATAATAAAGGAGAAGTAGTAAAAGATGCCACATTCAAATATGGAATTTTAACTAGTAGCCCGTTTGTTGGTTTATACCACCCAGTGTTACATGCAAATAAAGCCGATGGAGTTATTACAGAAACAGTATTTGGTAAAACATTCCCAGTTGATGATGCTCTAAAATATAAACTAGATGATGAAGATGCACCTGTTAAACTTCATATAGATAAAGATAAAAATGAAGCTACCTTAACTATTCATGACGGAGTAAAATGGAGTAATGGAGAAGACCTTACTTCAAAAGACATTATCGCAAGTTACGAATTATTAGGAAATCCAAAATATACAGAAAATGTTCGCTATAATGGGTCATTTGAACTTATAGAAGGTATGAAAGATTATCATGAAGGAAAAGCTAAAACAATCTCTGGAATAACTGCCAAGGATGATAAAACAGTAGTTATAAAATATAGCAAATTATCACCATCATTATTATGGGGAGATGGCTTTATCTATTCATTTTCTAATGCTAAACAGATAGAAAAAGTAACTGACTTTGCTAGATTTGGGGAGATGGAATTAACAAAACGTCCATTATCTTATGGACCATATGTAATTACAAAAGAAGTTCAAGGTGAGAGCGTAGTTGCCGAAGCTAATCCTCATTATTACAAAAAAAATGAAGTAAAAATACCAAAAATTGAATTCAAAGCAGTAGCACCTGCTCAAGCAAGTCAAATATTAAAAAATGGGGAGATAGATTACTTAACAGATATAGATGCTAATGTCTATGAAGGAATAAAAGATATAAAAAAATGGTAATATTTTAGGACAACCTTCTTCATTTATGTCATTTGTAGGATTTAAATTTGGAAAATACGATAAAGAGAAAAAAAGAAAAATATTCCATTAGAAAATACTAAATTTAATGATAAAAAGTTCGTCAAGCATTCTTATATGCAGTAGATCGAGACCAAATCAATGAAAAAATATATAAAGGTATTAGATTTACACCTAGTGGATCAGCTTTATATCCACCAACTGTAGGAAAATTAAAAAATGAAAAAGCTACTGTAGTGAAAAAAGATGTAGAAAAAGCTAAAAAATTACTTGATGAAGCAGGGTATAAAGATACTGATGGAGATGGATTAAGAGAAGATAATAATGGCAAAAAAGCAACATTTAACTTTGCATTTCAAGGAGGAAATAACTATGATCAAGCCTTAGCTGACGTATTTATAAAATCGTGGAAAGAAGTAGGTTTAGATGTTAAGCTTGTTGATAATAAGTTAATGGGTAAAAAAGAATGGGATCAACGTGTTCTTGGTGACGATCCAGAAATTGACTTATTCTTAGGCGCTGGACACCACGGGTCTGACCCTAGTAGACAAGAGTTATTCGGTAGACAATCACAATTTAATTATTTCAGATATACTAGCGATAAGATAGATGAAGCCTTTAAAGAACAAAGATCTGATGAAATGTTTGATGATAATAAGTTAAAAGAAGCTTATAATAAATTTGATGACTTAATTGCTGATGAATTACCATTCTTTGGATTAAAGTTTGGATTTTAAAATCATATGTTAACAAGAGAGTAAAACATTTCAATGTTGAAGATTTCTAAAAAAGGACGTTTAAGTGGTAGGAAAATCTAGAACACAACAAAAGGCTCCACGAAAAAATAATATGTAGTGATTGAACCTTAAATTGATCAGAAAAACATAAATAAAACCTCGTTTTATTAGTTATTATAGTATGTATAATTGTTTGAATTGAAATAACAATTAAATGTAACTAAGAGCGACTTGAAGATTAATATTTCGTTGAAATAGACTCAAATCTTATAATATCGATAGAATTTAGAGCTTCCAGAAAATAGTGACTGTGAAGTTGTTTTTAATAATACTAGCGTATGGAGCGCTTAGTTGAATTTTTATTATAACGTATGAAGTATAAAAATATACTAGGTTTGACAAGTTCTAAAGGGTGACAAAGTTCATGTAGAGAACTCATAGACGCAGTGGTTATTGATATCTCAAATTAAACAGAAAACTTTAGATATCTAATAAACTGTGCGAAGTGGAAAACTCAGGCAAGTCGTTCTGCAATCACGATTTTGAGTCCTCCTTTTAAATTTTCTTAGAAAATTTATAGGAAGATTGTATTAATAGAAAATTTATTTCCAGAGTTATTGTTAATAATTGTTACGATTATTTTGGGGATTACCCAGCTTTTTATTTGGCAAAATATTGCAAGTAAGGTTCTGAGGCCTCTCTTACAGTTGTAGGTATAAGATCCAGTAATCAAGTAGTATTTCTTAGTACTGTAGCACTTACGTTTAAACCTATAAGTCCAGGATCTAAGATTTTGTGAGGCCAATAACAAAATAAAGTTGGATGCTTGGTGTTGTATCTTGCAATGGGACCCGTACTTTTTGCAATGTATATTTCATAAATAGGTATCAGGATGACAACTGCAAACTTGGATTTATTACAGTGTTATACGACATAATTACCATTTATCAGGGTATTCTTAGGTAATAAGTAATAAATTCAAGCCCATGGGATTAATTTTATCTGTAATTGGTTTTATTTCTTATCGGTAAAAGAAAGAATTTGCTTTGAGATGGGAGATATTATCGTCCTAATCAGTGCGGTTCTGTTAAGATTCACATAATTGTTATTGATTATTCGGCTGCTAGAGTTAATTCAATGTTCTTATCCTTGTTCAATTAGTAGTTGTATCTATATTGAGCTTGGGATTACTTAACTTTCAAAACAATCGTCTTTGCAGATATAATAGGCGTTATTTTGGCCCACTACCATAGTAAGAGGTGCTGCAGTGGAGATAGGATGTACTTTGCAGTAATAGGACAAAAAAGATGTTCCACCCGCACAGCGTCGTTAATATTAAGTTTAGAGTCTGTTGTAGCTGCGATAGGTGGAGTTCTTATTCTTGAGTGACATATAGGGCTAAAGAAGAATAGGTAACATCGTCTTCATGAGTATTATAGTTTCACAACTACGAAGACAAAAAGTAATTAAATAATTTACAATGAAATTTAATGGAGACGGCGAAAATCATGATTTTTAAATGAATTTCCTTGCATAGCTATTTTATGAGGGTTAAAGATGAAAAAATATTAAAAGATAGTATTAGGGTTAGTGCTTATGGGGATTTGGGTTTGCAGGATTAGTTGGATATTTATGGGCTACAGTATAGTCCTAACAGGTTGAGGTTTGAGAGTAACTAATTGAGGGTATAGAAACTGCTAAGGTAGAAGACAGGTACAGCTCTTAACTGGAATATAGGATATATGCTGGTCTTGATAGGAATGAAGACTTCTTCATGGATGGTGGAAGATGGTCTACCACTTGATAAAACTCATGTTGAAGAGAATCTGAAAAATATTACAGAGATAGTTAAAATAGGAATGCTAAATAATAATTTTATTCAAGAGATAGATGAAGATTCAAAACGTAGTTCTAATATCAATCAGTTGTAATTGATGAGATACTAGGTTTTAAATAATTATTTTAATAATTTTAATTTAGATATTGCCTGTCCAGTACCGTTAGGTAGAGGATTGAAGAGTGAGTATCTTATGCGCGACTAGTTTCAACGTGAGTGCAAGAAGATTCAAATAGCAGGTTCATTCACATTCCCAGAAGAGACTTGCTAATTAAAACGAGGATTTTCTGTTATTGTAAAGTAGAAAATAGTGGTAAACATCTAGTGTTGATTAATACTCACTTAGATGCTTATGATAAAATAATTCTAGTAAAGAAAGCTCAATTGTTTCTTCTTAAAGTTTATCGAACGTTATGAGTACAAGAAAATGAATTATCATTTCTTGTCGGAGCAGATTTCAATCATCATTAAAACTTTAACTCAAAAGATAAATTAACGTTGTGTAAAATTATGTGATGTGAGAATTTAGATAAAGTATATTGCAAGTTGGCAACTTGATATGATGAGGAGTAGGGCTGAGGAACTTAATAATAAATATATGTGAAGGATAATGAAGAGTACTTATGGCTTTATTATCGATGGATATATCATGATTAATATAAGTACTTGGTGAAGACCTTTAAATCAAGGTATAGATATGATGATCCTTGGTAAAACTAGATAAACTAAAATAGAGATAAAGCTGACTCGGAATTAAGTTCAAAGAGTTAACTTTTGATGGAATTGAGGGTCTAAAACTACTGTTTAATGTAGCTTTCAGACGCCTCAATTTATTTTGCAGTCAAAGGACTTTCCACGACTAAAATCAAAGCCTGTGGTCTTTTGATTTTTCAAATAAACTATAAGTTTTGCAACTTATAAACAGTAGGTGAATTTAATTATAATATTTAAGTTGAAGGCCTCTCCTAAGTTAATGTTCTTTTTGATTGTGGTGCGAGACGTCTTCCCAGCCAACTAAAAGTTGTTTCGACTAAAGAAAACCTGTAGTCTTTCTTTTCCTCGATAAAATGCATTCACATTTATTATCACCTATAAAGAACAAGTTAATATATATATTACTACAATGTGCCAAATAATAGAAAATTCAACAGTAGGTGAATTTAATTATATTATAAGTTAAAACCTTTGAAATTATAAAGAAGAGATGGATATATAGCTATTTCACAAATTTTTTATCGGCATAATGGTGGATCTTCAACTAATTGAATATGAAAAATCCACAAACTTATGTTTGCGGGATAGTTTTAATAACTGTTGATTTACTTCTTTTTGAAGAAGATTTTGTTTAGTTATCTAACGATTGCTGATAAGCTCCGTCTCCAGAAATATTGCAGTTCAAAGCTATCTTCAGTGTATAATGCGATCATTAAGAGATAACATGATTTCGTTCAGATCCGGAACTGATTGTAATAATCCAAGAGCTATATAACTCCTCCCACCAGGAACATAAGGCAGCTACCATTATTACTCAAGTAATAAGATGAATTAATCTCATTACCACAGCTGGTGAATGTACAGCACCGTTTTGTAACCAGAATACCGCAGATACACATGTAGTTAATGTGATTGTACTTCCTGACAAATCCGGATAGTCGCAAATAATGGAATAGTGAAGTTTACGATATTTTATCAACACCATTTAGTACTTTCAGTATTACTGGGATGATAGCCAGCATTGATTGAGTACCGATTGCAGTCATGTATGCCACGTTGAGTATTTAAACAAGCATCTTGAATTAGGAGGTTCTTCAGATTAACTGTTCCATACGTCTTGGATAATAATGATTATTACCGATATAATAATGGTAATTACGAATATAAACTGAAGATTTTAAAATCTTGAATACTTCACCAAGCCTTGTTCATGAATACACTAGGATATAGAATGGAAGAGTGAGACATTACTGTAGCAAATGAATTTCAATAATTTCTCCGAAATCTGCGAATCCTTGTTTAGGATCCTTCTGATTGAGTTGCCCAAAATCGATTCCTAAGATAGATAAGGATAATAAGGCAGTAGTAACATCAAAAATTGGAGCCATTTTAAGCTCGATGAAGGTTTAATAATAAATCACTCTGGATTTTTGAATCAGTTAGTGTAGCGTTAGCTAAGATGTTGTTAATACTGGCGTGCTGTTAGAGATGCGGAAGCCGTTTGCGATAATTGTGAGTACAACACATTGATAATCAAGTAATTTACCAGCATTGTTAGATCTTGGCTGATACCTGGTACAATCGATCCTACGATAATAAGTGGGTGTGAATCCTAAGAATGCGCTGAAAATAGATGAAGAATGTTGCAGAAACTCTAATGATTGACGTTGTTTGATACTTTACTAAGATTATCTAATGTTACATGATAATAAGTTTTAACTATTAATGGAATTCTTTGCATATAAACTCATTGTTTCCGGTCTATTTTTTGTTTGCTGTATTTTAAAAGACATGTAGCTGTGAAAACCATTGATTTGTAAAGGGATTGAGACATATTTTTATTTGTTGAAAATTTTATAAATTTATATAGTAGTAGTCCGATAAACAAAAAAACTTCAAAAACCTCAAGTGTGTTGAGATTTTAAAGCTTTTTAGTAATGGAATGGTGGATACATCATTTAGGATTCTCAGCTACATTGTTGGGTGATTTGATCTCTGATGTAGTGTAAGGAATTTTGTTATCAGTGCCATTTTAATAGGTTGATAATTTCTTCTGAGAGTTTTACCGAATAAACAT
>BNJU01003488.1_pt1 | contig 130856 bp, 184 predicted proteins | sample 8539281 | NCBI WGS metagenome assembly BNJU01 (sample SAMD00202456, study PRJDB9452) | human saliva metagenome | isolation source: human saliva | place: Japan
ACAAAGTTACGTATTGTTGTTGAATGCCCAATCGTGTGCCCAGTTAGTGCAAAAATACCCCAAAACAAAGCCTTAAACTCCAATTATTAACCATGAAACAAATAATCTTTGTAATTTTTCTTTACAATTTAATTGTTTTCATTACCTTTTGTACACCTATTCAGAATACCACATGAAGAAGCTTTATTTACTTATTGCCGCCATGATGGTGGCCATGTTCGCATGCGCGCAGACGCGTTTGCCGAACATCACACTAAAAAGACGTATCGGGTAACGACGTGCGACTAGACACGCTCAGCAACAACGGAAAGCCCATCGTGGTGGCCTTCTTCGCAACTTGGTGCAAGCCATGTAACCGCGAATTGAACGCCATAGACGAGGTGTATAGCGACTGGAAACAGGAAACAGGCGTGAAAATTGTGGCCGTAAGCATCGACCAGGCACAGAACATCAATAAGGTGAAACCGCTCGTAGACGAAAACGGGTGGACTTACCCGAGTGTTGCTCGACCCTAACGGAGAACTGAAACGCGCTATGGGGGTGCAGATGATACCCCTATACGCTGCTGCTTGACGGTAAGGGAAACATCGTATATAAACATAACGGATATGCCGATGGGGCAGAAACAGAACTGTACCAGAAGGTGAAAGACTGCTTGTAAGAAAGATCTTGATGCATTCTCTTGGGCATCCAACTGTGTTGTTGGGTGCTGTCGAGGGCGAAATACGCTACCCACCTGCGGTGTTGGGAGCCTGGGAACTGTGTGCTATGCCCAACCGCTAGCAACAATAGCGGACAAATACGCGGTGAAACGAAACTCGGTGCTGTGTGTTTACGCCCAAACCGCTAACAGTAATAGCGGATAAACACGCGGTGAGGGAAATCTTGGAGCTGTGTTTACGCCCAACCGCTAACAGCAATAGCGAACAAACGCGCGATGAGGAATCTTGGGGGCTGTGTGTTACGCCCAAACCGCTAACAGCAATAGCGGATATACGCGGTGAACGAAACTTGAGCTGTGCTTTACGCCCAACCGCTAACAGCAATAGCGGATAAATACGCGGTGTGGGAGTGTCTTGGTGTCGCATCTCTCACCGTAAAAAGCCAAACCCATTGGCCCACTATGAACGAACAAATACACCAACAAGAACATTGCGAATAACCATTTTTAATACGCATACGTCAAAATATATGCTTTTGAACAACATGTTTGAAACCCTTTACCCAACAAACAGCTGCTGTTGCAACCCCGACAACCTAAGTGGATGGGGCTGCCGCTGCAACAAATGCTGGGCATAAAGGAAGAAATTTTCGGAACCAAGCGCGGTTGCGAAGAGCCACAGGCCAACTGGAAACCCTGGGAGAACAGCACTTGCCATTGCCATATATTGTGCAATGGCCCATGCCCGTAGGGGCACAAGACCAGCCGAAAAAGGGATTAACCCTGCGCGGCTCGATACAAACAGACATGCTTGTGCCCGAAAATGACAAGCAAGCAGGGATAACAAAGGATAACGGAGACTTTCTTAGCAACACTTATGTGAGCTGGATGCCTCGCTAAAAACTTCGATGCGGGTGTCCGGTTGGAGTATATGCAATATCCCTTGCCCGGTTTTCGAACCCGATTTTAAGGGTTGGGGCGTGCCGTATTATTACTGAAAGTGGCAAACGCAGCACGTGGAACTAACGGCGGAACGTTTTATGAACAGTTCGGTTCGGGCTTTGTGCTGCACTTACGAAGAACGGAGCCTCGGAATAGATAATTCTTTGCTTGGCGGACGATTGAAGCTAACCCGCCACCCGGCGTTTACGTTAAGGCCTTGGCCGGAAAACAACGCCGATATTGGGAACATAACCCTGGCTGGGTGGGCGGTGGAGACCTGAATTGAACATCGAACAATGGTTTCCAGGCGCGAAGCACACGACCACCACTTGATGTTGGGCGCATCGGTGGTGAATAAAAATGAACCCGACGAGGTGATTGTGGCCGACGCCATCATCGTTTACGCCTTCCGCGCAACGTGATGGCACGCGATATTCGCGCTCGTTGGCGGCATGGGAGCCTATAACGTGTTGGCCGAATATGCCCGAAAAGGACAAGACCCAACGGCAGATAACGGCTATATCTATCGTCATGGTTACGTGGCTATGCTGTCGGGGTCGTATTCAAAACGGGACTTAGCATGCTGTTGCAGGCCAAAACGCAGTGTGAACATGGGCTTTCGCTCGCGCCGAAAGTATGGTGGGCATATCGTCGTATGTAAACCATCTGCCTGCTTTACCCTCGAACACACCTACGCTTTGCCTGCCTTGCGGCCCTGTGCCAGCGCAACCTGCGGGGCGAATAGGGCCTATCAAGCCTCGCTGAGGTTTACAAGCTGAAAAAGGGCACGGCATTTGGCGGACGTTATGGCACGGCTCTGAAATTGAACTTCTCGCACGTGCATGGCATTGCCAAAAACCATCATGGCGGGAGGGTACAGACGGCTATGGCTCGCCTTTTTGGGCGTGAGAGATGCCACTTACTAGCAAGACTTGAACGTCCAAGTGGAGAAACGATGGAACCCGGCATTGAAAACCACGCTGATGTACATGAACCAACGCTACAACAAAACGGTTGTTGAAGGCGAGGGGGGTATGATTAACGCCAACATTTTTGTGGCAGACGTGAAGTGGAAGCTATCGCCACGCACCACATTGCGTACCGAGGCGCAGTACATGCAGTCGAAAGACGGCAACGGCGACTGGCTTTTTCGGCAGAGAGCTGTCGTTGGCACCCCTCGTGGATGTTTACCGTGAGCGACCATACAACGCCGGCGCTACCCATATCCACTATTATCAGGCGTTGGTGACGTTTGTGCATGGTGCACATAGGCTGCAAGTGGGCTACGGACGCACCAACGATGGCATAATTGCAGTGGTGGCGTGTGCCGATACATGCCTCCAACCAAGGGCGCAACGTTGTCTTATAGTTATAACTTTTAACGTGTGAGAGAATTAGAGTCGCCTTTTCTCAAATTCATATAGACATATACGAAAGGGTAGGCAGGCGATATTGTCATCCCTGATAAACCCTTCTAGCGAAACAAACATGCGTTTACTCCCCTCTCCTCCGGAGAGGGCTGTGGGTGAGGCCGACAACAAGAAAACAATATGACATAAAACCATTACACATACAGCTTGCCGCCCTTTTTATTTAGCGCATGCAACGACATTGCACCGAGCGACAGGCTTATCGAAGTACCTGCAACAACGGCCAAACGCACAGGTGCTTGTTGAAGAATTTACGGGTCAGCGTTGTCTTAACTGTCCTGCGGCTGCCGAAGAATTGTCGCGGTTGCAGGCCCAATATGGTGCCGACACGCTCGTGGTTGTAGCCATTCATGGCGGCAGGTTGGCCGTATGCCTAGCGAAGGGCTTGTGGTTTGAGCACACCGCTGGGCAATAGCTATGCCGAACATTGGAGATATGCCAACTCTGTGCCTAAGGTATTGGTGAATAGGCAACGCGCCGGTTCGGTAAAAGAGGGTGGGCGGCAAAGATTATCGCAGCGTTTGAAAGCAAATCGCCGCTGAATCTGAAACTCTCCACCACATATAATGCCGCAAATCGCGAGCTGCAAGTAAGCACTGCAGCGCAAACCTTGGCAGAAGGCGGAAGGAAAGCTGCAGCTGTGGTTGGTTGAAGATGGAATTGTAGGCCTCGCACGGTTCCCCGACGATGTTGTAAAGCGCGATTACGTGCATAATCACGTGCTTCGTGCCGCGCTTAATGGCGATTGGGGCGAGCCAACAAGCTTTGCCAGGCAATGCAGAAAAGACGTTAACCCATAAGCTAACCCTGCCAGAAGGCATCAAAGCAGACAACGCTAGGGTTGTAGCTTTTCGTGTATAATGATGCAGGGAGTGGTGCAGGTAGAAAGGAGAAAGGTTGGTATTTAAGGCCTTGAGTTGTTAAAGACATCAGTTTATGGGCCGATAAGTTGGTTGGTTAATAAGTCTGCTTGTTTAATGCGCCCCTGCTTGTGAGGCTTGATTTGTCCCTGCTTGTATCAGCAAACAACCTGTTAACTCACAGACTTGTAAACTTACAAACTCACAAATTCACGAACGCATTATCTTATATACGCATCAACTTACAAAGCTTACAAGTTCCCTCCAACTCATCAACTCGCGAACTCATCAACTTATAAGCTCACGAGCTCACGAACTTACAAGCTCCCCAACTCGTTAACTTACATACTCATCAGCTTACAAACTTATAAACCCATAAACATATATAATCACAAATAAATCTATTTAACATGAAGAGATTACTTCTTAGCGTATTATTTTGCCTTGCATCGTAATGACGATGCAAGTGCAAATCGTGAAATGGATTTGTAGATGCAAAAGGAAAGGTGGTGATGATAAAGGCCACATTATCGTTAACCAAGGTAGAAAAATGCTGATTTGGACCGCAAATTAAGTCGGGTTTGTCCATTCGTAACATCTCGGGAAAGGAGTTTAACGTTATGCTTGTCTACGAAAATTGTTAAATCAGTGGCGCAAGACAGCAAATTTGGAGTGTGTTTCCTGCAAATTGCAAACACGTGGGACAGGAAAGGGAAGTACTATACGTCCTCACGAAAGAGTCAGTTCTAAGTCGCAAAAACATCTCCATTGAGTACGGACTTTTAATCTTTCTGTAAAGCAAACTGCACTGCCATATTGAAACTTTACACTACAAAAGCACCGAAGATGTAGAAAATGCCGTACCCGAACAACTGCTAGCTACGGTTACATTGAAGTTTAATGGCAATGCAACGGGCATAAAGCGTGCAACGCACGGCACAGAATGCAGAACAACGAATGTGGACTGTTAATGGCGTGCTTGTTGATCGCAACATTTCGATGTCAATAGCTTACCAAAAGGACTGTACGTACGTCAAAACGGTAAGACAACAAAGGTTGTGGTGGGAAAATAGACCAAAGTAAACGTCATTTTCACTCCCTCCCTAGGGAGAAAAGCTCCGACTCCTGCCCACTATGAGGGCGCTAGGTGAGTGCAATGTAGGGAGTGAAGTGGGCCATTAGCCCCATTGCTTTGTGGCAACTTTTAATGGAATGGAACATCATAAACAAGGCATCCCATTCCCCAACCCCTTTGGAAAGGGGCAGGGGAAGCCGAATAAAAACAAATAGTAAATGAAAAACCACTACTTTCGCCTTTGCGCACTCGCATTCATGTTCTGCGCCTCGCGCAACAGCGCTTTGCCGGGTTTGGCGAGAACAACTTAGCGCCCATTGCTGCGCCGCGCTTATTCGTCGTAAAGGGTGCAACTGATGCCAAGGAACATTCTCTTGCGTTAACTATGGCACCAACCCCGTCACCTCTTACCGCTACACCGCCACCGTGAATGGTCAGGTTGTGGAGGAAAAAGAGGTGAAATTAGTAACCAATCAGATGCCGGCGACATCGGAAACACTATTGGTTAAAGGTGCCAACATTCAACCAATTGGGCGACCATCAGTTGGTTTGTAACATCACGCATGTTAATGGTAAGCTCCAACACAACGACCTCGTCGTCTACACTCGACATAACGGTGGTCACAAGGTGCCAACATGTCGCGTGGTGTCGAAGATTACACCGCCATGTGGTGCCGATATTGTCCTCGCGCAACGGCCATCATGGAGTATGTTGACTAAGAAAACACCCCGACGACTTTATCGGAATAGCCGTTCATCAGGGCGACAAGATAGCTATCGCAGACTACAAACGCCCTCAAGTAGACAAATTTGGCCTTCCTTAGTGTGGGCCTCGCGCAGAGCCAAAGTGTCTGGCTATACCGGCGAAGACCTTTATCAGGAGGCCAGCGCGCGGAGCAGTGATGGATATCGACGTAAAAGCAGAATGGAATGCAAGCGGTAACGCCATCAACGTGCAGTCTACCACTACCTTCCGCACCAATATGGCCCAACGCAACTCATGCACGCTCACGTGGTTGTGAAAGATGGCATGCACAACGCATCATGGTGTCAATTAAATGCTTTCAATGGAGAAACCGAGTTGTTGGGGAAAACGAGGAATGGGTGTTTTTATCAAAGGTTCAGGAGAGGTTTATGGCCTTAAATACAACCATGGCTCGCGCTTTCTTAGGCATTGACTAGCGGAATGGAGGCTCGTTGCCCAAGAATGTGGTGGCCGACAGGGCATTAAGCATCAGGCAACGTTCGAGGAGTGGGCAGGAACTGGACTCCACAGAACAAAAAGAACCCTGCGCGTTGTGGTGATGGTTCTCGATAATTCCACGAAACAGCATTGTTAACGGTGCCCATTGCCCAATCAAAACCATACGGTACAACAGGTGTCGCAACCACCAAAAACACCGACCAACGCGTAGAAGTGGCGCGCTTTAACCTCAAAGGTCAACGCCTTTCTGCACCCGAAAAAGGCATAAACATCGTGAAGTATAGCGATGGAACTGTTGAGAAGGTGAATGAAAGGTGAAGAAAAGGCATCTTAAAGGTGAAAAAGTGAAAAGGGGTGAAAAGGTGAAAAATGGCTCACGCCCTTCAAAGGTGAAAAGAGTGAAAAGGTGAATGGCTCACGCCCACTAACTTGTTGTGAAGTTAACCAGTTGACAAGTTAACGAGTTAACCAGTTGACAAGTTAACAAGTGGACGAGTTAATGCAAACTAGTGGAGTTGGATTATCTAGTTCCACTTGTCCTTCTAGCAATACTAGGTTATCTGGAAGTACTAAGCTATCTAGTTCTCCTAGGCACTCCTAGCCTTACTTGGTCATCAGTAGGCGCAGCCATTTTTTCACCTTATCTAGTTAAATAAGCTAACAGGTTAGTAGGGCGTGAGCCCTCTTTTCACCTTTTCACCCTTTCACCTTTGAAGGGCGTAAGCCATTTTTTCACTCTTTCACCTTTTCACCCTTTCACTTTTAAGCCCCTCTATCGTATTCATTTTTAAACTGAAATAACATGAAAAAACAACACTTTTTGCGCCTTTGTGCGCTCATGGCCTTGCTTTGTATGCAGACCTATATCCTTTTTGCAGCCGACGTATACAGTCTGTCTGTGGACAAACCCGCACGGATGTACGTAAAGACAGGTGCTTCGGGGCATAAGAACACGTTCATTATGCACAATTACGGCAACATCGTACAAAAGAACTTCCACTACAAGGCCACCATAAACGGCAAGGTTGTGGACGAGCGGACAGTGACATTTGCTAGTCCCCTGCAACCCAACAGAATGACAAGCCTAACCATCAACATCCCGCCACAAAGCAAAGCGGGCGATTACGAGTTGGTTTTAGACGTTACACAGATTAATGGCAAGCTCCAATGGGAAGTCCCTGAAAGATCGCCAAACCGCCCATCACGGCCATTAATAAGTTGCCTACATGCCGCGTGGTGTTCGAAGATTACACCGCCAATTGGTGCCCCTGGTGCCCTTCTGGCATTGCCGTCATGAGGCAAATGGCCAAGAAACACCCCAGCGACTTCATTGGAATTGTGGCACACGATGGTGATGTGATGGGCTAAAGGTTATAATGTGCCCGCAACTCCCCGCATAGTGGCCTGCCCACCGTATGGGCATCGCGTGCTAAATAGGGTAGAGGATTTTACCGGCGAGCTGTACTATCAGATGGCCAAACAGCGTGGAGCGATGATGGATGTCGACGTGAAAGCCCAGTGGAATAGGCAGGGTAAGGGCATTGACGTGCAATCTACCACCACATTTCGGGCCACAACCAACAACGCCCGCTATGCGTTGGCCTACGTGTTGATAGAAAAACCGAATACAAAGAAACGACTGGGCGCAAAAAAATGGATACAGTGGAAGTACCAGTAAGCTAGGGACTTAACCCCGAATTGATCTACTTTATCAAGTCGCCCAACCCCATTAAGAACTTTGTTTTCGAAGATGTGGCTCGCTCTCAGGTAGGCATTGCCAACGGATTAGACGGCTTCTTTCCCCAAAAGCGTTGTCGGCCGATAGACCCATTGTTCATCAATCAGCGTTGAATGGCATTGGCGATTGGGTGACGATATCAATAAAACAACCTGAGCGTAGTGGTTTTGGTTATCGACAACAACACGCACAGCATCGTTAACGCCGCCCGTTGTGTTGTGAAACCTACACAGCCACAGACATCGAAACCCCCAAAGCCACGACAGAACGCGTGGAAGTGGCGCGCTTTAACCTCACCGGCCGACGCCTATCAGCCCCCGGAACCTGGCGTAAACATCATTAAAGTACAGCGACGGAAGTGTTGAGAAGGTGTTTGTTAGATACAAGCTGCGTTAGGGCCGAATGCCAATAACGCCAAGCGTGTTAAGCCCCTCGTCGCGCTATTTTTGAGCACAGATGCCTGCCAATCTAGCTGTTTTACGCCGTTGGTAGAAACAAACACGCCTTTATCCTTCTCCCTAGTGAGGAGGGTAGGGGTTTTGTAAAGTATTTTGGCAGATATTTTAACACAAAAAGAGACCTTTTTATCCACCAACTACCCGCTTGGCCGCAAAAATCGATTCTCGCGAAGGTTTGTTTTGATGCAAAAAGCGGTAGCACAGTGAACGTTGATAAAATGGATATTTATTTGAAGAAACCGCCATTTGCACTGTTTTAGGGCCATTTGACTGCTAAATATGGTGCAGTATGCGCAAAACGCAGTGCGTTTTTGGTGCAAAATGCACTGCGTTTTGCCGCTAAATGCAACGCGTTTTGGTGCTAAACGCAAAGGTAAAATGGTGCAAAATGCGGTGCGTTTTGCCTCAAACGTAGGTCGAAAGCATAAATATCCATACTGATTGTATAAATAAAACCTCCTCGAACCATGAAAAACATGGCAAAAAGGGCAAGATGACCCTTAAAAGTGGGTTTTTAGGGTCTGAAAAGTGGGTAATTGGGGCGAAAAATTGCGAGTTGGCGACAAACTAGAAAGGCTAAATGGTGCAAAAATGCAGGTAATATGCGCAAAACATGACAAAGACCGCGGTTGGAAAAGTGGCAAAATGGCTGTAATATGCCCAAATTCATGCCTGATTTTCGCTAGAATGAGGTTGAGAATAGTGTGTGTTTTTGTAAAGTATGAACAATATTTTAACTTTTATGCGTGCATGTGTTGTTGGTAGTTCAGTGCTAGGGTATGTCGGCTTTGTTCTGTTTTTCGTTTCCTGCGTTCGTGGGTTGTAGTTGTGTGTGCATGGGGAAATAGCTTTCCGTTAGCAGCAACGATACAGAACTACTCTCGACAGCGCCTGCGCCACAAACATGTGGCGATAGACCCCTGCTGCTTATAGCCTTCAGTGGGAGCTTTGTGCCGACAAACAGCAGTGCTTTTGCCGACAAACAGCGGGAAGAATGGCCTGTTGGTCTTTGCGGAGCTATGCCATTCGCAACATGGTTGCGGCCTTTCTCTGTTGCAAGCGAGGCAGTAAGCGTGTGGGCAGCAGTACACTTAGATTGCTCTTTACCAGCAAGTGGCGTTGTGTTTTCACTTGAAAAATAAACATCATTTTTACACTTTTCACAACCAACCTATCGATTTTTTGTATAACTTTGCTACGTATTACACCTTATTATATAACTAAACCCATTTTTAAGCTTTATGTACGACGAAATAGGGACTGTTCATTTTCCACTGATATTCGGCTTTGTTGCTGTGGTAATAGCTGTGCGGCTGAGCGTGAACAGCAAATTCGAAGAGCTATTCTTTCAGTTCAAAGTGATGCAAAAACGGCTTGAAAGCACAACCGAATCACTCAATAACCTTCAAGAAGAGATTGAAAAAGATTGCCACAGGCGTTGCTACGAATGCAGGCAACCATGCAGAAGAGCAAAAAGATGCTATGGAAACGCCGCACAAGCGGCAGGCAACGGCCCTTGGGCTACGCATACCGACCCACCAACAGGCGAAGACACGCACCAAGAAGACGTAGAAGAGCCAGTCGCAGAGGTTACAACGCTGAACGAACAGCAGCGTGTGGATGCCCCAGTTGCCACTATCGAAGTGCCTGTTCAGGGCGTGAATGCGCCTGCGAACGCGCCCGAAAGAGAGCCACAGCCGACAGAAAGCGACCTGCAAGGCACAGACAGCAACCCACATCGCAGGCGGAATGACGTCGACCACTTGCGAAGTTGAAACATCGCAAGCTGGTGCAGACCCTGCAAGACAACGATGCCGAACAGCAAGGCGGACGACAACGAAACGCAGGGCGTTGACAACGAACAGCAAGCCGACAACACTGAAGAACAACCCGAAAACGCAGCCCAAGAGCAGCCGCAACTGCATGTGCCGGTGGCTGCCTTTGTGCAAGACGAAACCGAGCAAGAAAGGGTTGAGCAAGCGCAAGAAGAGCCTGTTTTGACTGGTAGAGCCTATTTGGAGGCAAAGTATAAGCATGCTGCAACCAAGGCAAGGCTGTAAACGGCTCCGCAACGGTGACAGACAACGAAGACGGAGGTTTTCAACTACGAGAAGTTTATCGGCGAAAAACCTCTTCGGTAAGATAGGTATCTTGGTATTTGTGCTGGGTATTGCCTTTCTTTCGTTAAATACGCCATCGACCAGAATTGGATGACACACCATGCGCACAGCCTTGGCTGGCGTAGGTACACTTTGCTTTTGGCTTGGAGGCTGGGCAAGCACTATCGTGCGTTCAGTTCGCTGTTGGCTGGTGGCGGATGTGCCGTTTATTACGTCACCACGGCCATTGCTTTCCATTATTATCAGCTGTTCTCGCAGTCGGTTGCCTTTGGCATCATGGTGGTTGTAACGTTGCTTTATGGCTTGGACGGCTCGGCATTACGAACGTCGCGAATTGGCCATGACGGCCATCGTGGGCGGTTTCCTCGCGCCATTCCTCACTGCAACAGGGTACTGCCCAACTTCCTTTTCTTATGCCGTATATATGGTTATTTTTAGGTCTGGGCAGCCTCATCTTTCGTGGGAACGCGTGGAACGAGTGCCTTTGATAAGCACGGCAGCCACGTATTTGGCCTTATTGTTAATCGGTAAAGACCTTGTTGAACTGTCTTGGGGCGTTCATATCTTGTTCTATGGCCTATTTTAGGGCCATCTCTACGGCAAGTTGCTTTACGCGTTTTTGCGGCGCGGAATGGTACCTTTGTTTACGGGTTTCCACATCGCTACGATGATATTGAGCAGCATGTTCACCATCTTTCTTGTGGCAGTGCAGGGCGACGACGAATATTATGAAAATGGTTTCACCGCCCTTACGATGGGTGCGCTCACATAGGTTTGCATCTTTGGCTAAGATATAAGGAGCGGACCAAGGATGCAACGCAGGCCGTATATTGCTGGCTTTGGGCTTGGTTTACGTTTCTGTTTCGTTGCCTTTGTTCTTCTCTGGCGCGGTGCTCACCGTTTGTTTCTCCGGCCGAAATGGTGCTGTTGCTGAGCTTTTAGTGCCGACTCAATGTGGGTGTTTACGGCATTGCATCAGGTGCGGTAATGGTTGTTTTCGATACTTGGCGAATTAAAGCCAGTTGCTCCTGACAAAGCTCCAGAGGTAAGCACGCCCGTGTTCAACTCTAATTTCATGTCTACCATCTTCCGCGGTCTTTGTTTCTTGGCCTTCGCCCGCATCATGGACCGCAAATCAAAGAAGCTTAGGCTTACTATGTGCCTTTAAACCACATTATCTATGGAGCGTGTATTATTACCATTTACGCCTGTCTCAGCATGGAAATGGACTTGTTCATCCCTTCGCCCACCTACAATGCGGTAGTTACCTTGTTGCGCATAGGCACGTTGTTTGCCATTGCCGTGGGGTTCGGTCGCCGTTATCCGCCGGCAAAGTGTGGTTGGTTGTACGCCGTTTACATGTTCGTGGCCTATGTTCCTTATTGCAGGCGACGTGTTCTACTACGGCGAATATACCACGCCCATGGCGGCTATAGGCGATCAATGGTTGGGCATTGCTTGTGGCATAGGGCTTTTGTGCATGCAGTAGAAACTATTACAAGCAGGCTGAACGGTCGACAAAGCTTTTCACGGTGTTTCTTAACGTGTCGGCTACCTTGTTGTGGGTGAGCATGGTGCGCGCCTTGCTGATGCAGATGGGTGTGGAACAGTTCAGCGCACCGCTGTCTCTGTCGCTGCGGCCGAGGGAACGTTGCAAATGGCCTGGGTATGCGTCTGCCAAACAAAACGATGCGCTTGCTGAGCATCGCCACTTTTTCGTTTTTATCATTGCGAAGTTGGCCTTTACGACGTATGGCGTATGCCTGCCGTTGGCCGCATTGTGGTCGTTCATTATCCTTGGCGCACTGTTGCTCACGCTGTCGTTTATGTATCAGAAATTGAAAGATACGCTGAACCTTGGCGGCGATGACGAGGAGCGGAACGCCCTTGACGAGGGGACTTCCAGCGCGCCAGACAACGCGAAAGACGGCAACGAATAGAGCGAACCTGTTGCACGATAGATATTATCTGTTTGCGGCAGCGGCATTGTTGGTAACTTTGCACTCGTAAATAAATAACGAACAAATGTTTTTAACCAACTTATTTTTAGCAATTATGAACATAACAATGCCAACTCTTCCATACGCACCCAATGCGTTGGAGCCTGTTATCAGCGAACAAACGATAAATTTCCATTACGGAAAGCACCTTCAGAACTACGTAAACACCCTGAACACGCTTATCCAAGGCACGGAATTCGAGGGTAGAGCGTTGAAGAAATCGTGAAGACTGCTCCCGACGGGCCTATCTTCAACAACGCAGGGCAGACGCTTAACCACACCTATTACTTCTTGCAGTTTAAGTCGCCCGTTGATGGGTAACGAGCCTACGGGCGAGATTGCAGAGGCCTTTGGTGCGCGACTTCGGTAGCGTTGAGAATTTCGAGAAGGAGTTACGCAAGCAGCCGCAACGCTCTTTGGTCGGGCTGGGCATGGCTCGCAAGATAAAAACGGCAAATTGGTTATCACCAGGAGGCAAACGCCGGCAATCCCTACGCTACGGGAAAGCAACCCCTTGTTGGGTATGAGACGTTTGAGACACGCTTACTACTTGGATTACCAAAACCGCTGTGTGGACCATTTGGCCGCTCTTTGGGACATCATCGACTGAAGGTTGTTGAAAGTCTTTTGAGTAAGCTTTCATCCCACACATTGAACGTGCAATAGATTTCCAAAACAACAGTTAAAACAAAAATCATAGAACGCTTGTCGACGGCGTGGTTGGGGCGCGGCTCTTTAACAAGAACGCGCCAACAACGCGCACCGACGATAAAAATAATTAAAACACATTATGCAATCAATCATCAATTCATTGCGCCCGAATTTAAGGTGCAAGCTTATCAAAATGGCGAGTTCAAAACCGTATCTAGCGAAGACGTAAAAAGGCAAATGGGCCGTTTTCTTCTTCTATCAGCAGACTTTACCTTCATCTGCCCCACCGAGTTGGTTGACTTGGCAGAGAAGTACGAAGAGCTGAAGAAGATGGGTGTTGAGGTTTACTCGGTTAGCTGCGACACGCATTTCGTTCATAGAGCTTGGCACGACGCTTCTGACAGCATCAAGAAGATTAACTACACGATGTTGGCCGACCCACTCGGCGTTCTGGCTAAGGGCTGGCGTATTCATCGAAGAAGAAGGCATGGCTTATCGCGGCACGTTCGTTGTTGACCCCGAAGGCAAAATCAAGATTGCCGAAATTCAAGACAACAGCGTAGGGTCGTAACGCCGAAGAGCTGGTTCGTGAGGTTGCAGCTGCCCAGTTCGTAGCATCTCGCACCCGGCAGTTTGCCCGCAAAGTGGAAACAAGGTGCTGAAACGCTGAAACCCAGCATCGATCTCGTTGGCAAAATCTAATTTAGAGCCACACGTTTAGATGTTTGAACATTGCGAACAAGTACCTATATATTTACCAGTTGCCCATCTCTCCCCATTGGGTGGGAATGGGGCAACTTTATCACTTTTAGCAAGCAGACCCACCACAATTTATAAGTTTAGCAGAGTTATAAAAACGCATCAACGCCTTTGGGAAATGCCTTAACTTCCACTTAGGAAGTGTTGATGAGGGCGTTTCACCTGCCACGAAGGCGACGGAACACGTCGTGAAAGGGGTGGCATTTAACCCCTATCATTGAGGCCTATCCCAAGCGTTTTTCAGCATGCAAACTCCTCAAAGAAACCAACACTATGCTCGATGCCTCGATACTCAAACAAGTTAGCGACGTGTTCGCGGCTAGAAAACGACTATGTTCTTGACGTTCGCACCGACGCATCGCGCGCCGAATCGGCCGAACTGAAAGCATTTGTAAACGATTTGCGGTGTCTACTTCGGCACACTTGTCGGCCAATTTCACCGACACGAACGATGCCTAACTGTCGTTCTCGCTGCTCAAAGGCGGCCAACCAGTGGGCATAACCTTCCGCGGAATCCCTAACGGACACGAGTATACGTCCCTACTCTTGGCTGTTCTCAATGCCGATGGTAGAGGAAAGAACCTGCCCGACGAGGGCTATCAGCAGAAGAATTGCAAACCTCAAGGGGCAGAGATTAAGCTACAAACATACGCATCGTTGACGTGTACAACTGCCCAGACGTGGTGCAAGCACTCAACATCGTGGCATTGGCCAACAGCAGGGATAAGCAGCGAAATGATTGACGGAGCCCTCTTCCAAGATGAAGTTGCACGATTAAACATAGCAGGCTGTACCCTGCTGTTTGTGCCAATGGCGAGCTATTGCGCACATCGAGCCGCGGCGATTAGGGAGAACTTCTTGGTAAAGCTTGAAGACATGTTTCGGCAGCGAAGACGACTGCAATGCCGAGCCCGTTGAGCGCGAATTCGACCTTGTTGTTATCGGCGGAGGGCCTGCTGGTTCGGCTGCCGCCATCTATTCGGCACGCAAGAGTTGAAGGTTGCCGTGGTGCTGGTCGCATTGGCGGTCAGGTTAAGGACACTGTCGGCATCGAAAACCGGTGTCGGTACCCCAAACTACGGGTGCTCAGCTTGCAGACGACTTGCGTTCGCACATCGGGCACTACCCATTGAGATATTCGAGAACCGCAAACTTGAGCGTGTAGATTTCGCGCAATCGCCCAAAGCGCGTGTATGCTAAGGGTGGAGAGGTGTTTGTTGCGCCTGCCGTTGTTGTGGCTACCGGCGCAAGTTGGCGATCGTCTTAACGTAGACGATGAGGCGAAGTATATGGGTAAGGGCGTTCACTTCTGCCCTCACTGCGATGGGCCTTTCTACAAAGGTAAGAACGTGGCCGTAGTTGGTGGTGGTAATTCGGGAATTGAAGCAGCTATCGACCTTGCAGGAATCTGTAACCACGTAACTGTACTTGAATTTGCCGATACTTTGCGCGCCGACACGGTTCTGCAAGACAAAAAGCGGCCTCTATGAGCAATATCGAGATATTCAAATCGTCGCAAACAACGCGCGTCATAGGCGATGGTAACCACGTTACTGCCATTCGTGTGAAGGACCGCACCAACGAAGAGGAACGCGAAATAGCCCTCGATGGGGTGTTTGTACAGATTGGTTTGGCTGCCAACACCGAGCATTTCCGCGATGCGCTACCGCTAAACGAAAGGCGCGAGATTGTGGTTGATGCCACTTGTCGCACCAATATTCCTGGCGTTTACGCTGCTGGCGACTGCGCCAACGTGCCTTATAAGCAGATTGTTATCGCTATGGGCGAGGGCGCAAAGGCCGCACTTTCGGCGTTCGACGATAGAATTAGGGGCATCATCTAAGCTGTTGCCCCCACACAAGCATAGCTTGTTGCACTTATGAGACCAGGACTATAACATCCCCACTCAAGATTTTTATCTATATTTTTGTGAATGGAGCGTTCTCGCCTTCGGGTGGGGCGCTCTTTTTATATCGGTGAAAAGGCGTTTAAAAGGTGAAAAAGTGAAAAGGTGAAAAGGGGTGAAAAAATGACAGTAAAGGTGAAAGAGTGAAAAGGTGAAAGAGTGCCTCGCGCCCTTTAAAAGGTGAAAAAATGAAAGGGTGAAAAAGTGAAGATGGCTGCACCCTTAAAGGAGAAAGAGTGAAAGGTGAAAAAGTGAAAAGATGGCTGCGCCCTTTAAAGGTGAAAAGGTGAAAAAGGTGGAAAGGGTGAAAAATGGCTCGCGCCCTTTAAAGGTGAAAGAGTGAAAGGGTGAAAAGTGAAAAATGGCTGCACCTACTGATGAACAAGCAAGGCTAGTAGTGGCTAGGAGAACTAGATAACCTAGTACTTCTAGATGAGGCTAGTACGGCAAGATAACCTAGTATTTCTAGATAACCTAGTACTCCTAGATAGGCTAGTACTGCTAGATAACCTAGCATTGCTAGAAGTCCTAGTAGAACTAGATAATTCAACTCCACTAGCTTGCGTTAGCTTGTCCCCTCGTTAGCCTGTCCTCTGCCCCTCCCATCATCTTTCCCCACATCACAAAAGGGATATGCCGTTGCAGGCCATCCCCTTGTTCTATTAATCTTCTAAAAACTTTATTCTTCCACAACCGAGAAGTCGTCTTTTTCCAACTCCACAGATGGGGCAGACCCAATCTTCGGGAATATCTTCGAAAAGCCGTTCCATGGTTCAATGCCGCCATCAGGGATCGCTAACTGCTGGGGTCGTAAATCCAGCCGCAAGTCTCGCAAATGTACTTCTTCATAATCTATTCGCTTTTAATTTGTTTATAATGAATTTATATTTTAATAATGAAATCAACCAACGGCACGCCCATCGGGACCTTTTGCCGCGGTATATTTTTGTTATCCAACAATGTTTTCTGTTTATCGCGCACTTAGCACGCGCTTAACCCTTTCATACACCATTTCGGGCGAGATGAGTTGCGCAAACAAACGAGGTCGCCACGCAAACAAGGCTTTGTTTCCGAATATGCTGCACGGCCCTACAAGCCGTCTATCTGCACCGCATTCTGCGGTTTTTGCCTCAACCCATAAAGCCCGCATAGGGATGGGTGGCGCCCCGAGACTAACCACAGGCGTATTAACCAGCGAGGCGAAGTGCATATTGGCACTATCCATGCTTATCATCACGTCTAAGTGGCTCATCAACACCAACTCTTGCGCTATTCCACCAAGCACAGCCGAGGCATTCAGGCACTGCGGATTGCGTTCTACGATGCCGTTGAGAATGGGATCTTCGTCTGTACCCTTGCCAAAAAGGAACACGACACGAAGGATGCTCCCTCGATCATCTTTATCACCTTTTCGAGCATCTCTGGCGGATACACTTTCTGCTTGTGACGCGGCGAAAGGTGCAACGCCAATCCACTCTTGAAAGGCCTTCTTTACGCCTATTTCGGCAGGAAGAAGGCGCAGGTTGCCACCTTGTGGAGGGAAAGATGAGGTGAAATCCATCTTTATGGGATAGCCCAACTTGGCAAAAACGTCGGCATAGTTTTGGAAAAAGCCGTTGGCAAAGGCGCAAGCCGTTTGTCTGTTGTGCCACCAGTTTCTTGCGTTCGTTGCGGTGTTTGTCGATATGTTCCACCCGATAACGCGCAAAGGTTGAACCGCAACCGCAAATATCCCGAACGCAAACACATTGTGCAAGTCGGCCACGGCAGTGATGTTCTTAGCCACTATACGCTTGTACAGCTTGTTTCAGTCCGCCAATCCCGTGGTACTCTTTCTTAATGTCGGCTCCCATACATCCCACGTTAGAGGCAAGCCCTTCGAATAATGGGCGCGCAAAGGGTCGACTTAAAAACGTTATCCGCAACTCAGGGTATTGTTTCGCCAAAGACTGAACCACAGGAACAGTCATAGCAACATCGCCCATGGCCGAGAAACGGATGATAAGGATATGTTCGGTCTTCACACTGATGTGGGTATTAGTTTTTTTGCTTGGCAGCGAAACGCCCATTGCGTTTAAACGCACACGGGAGCCTTTATTTCTTGTACAACACGGGGTTTGTTGCGGGTCGTTATACATCTTCATCTGCCTGCACCTTCATGTAGATGCGACCCTGCTCGATGTCGGCCAGCAATTGGTCGATAGCAGCCGAGAGGTCAACCTGTTGTTCCAGCAAGATGTTCAGCTTAGCCTTGCAACGCTCGCGATGTTCGTCGTCTACATCCGTACGTTCCACCTGTTCGCGCATGTGATAAATCTTCAGTGCAAGTATCGAAGGCGGTCGATGGCCCAGCGGGCTCTCGGTGTTAAGCCTAGCATCGGCTTGCAGTTTTCACATCGGCGTACTTCTGTCCGAAGCTGTCAATCTGCTCCACCAGGTCTGTTCGGTCTTGGTTAGAGCGGTCGATGCGCCTTTGAGCTCAGTGCCTCTTCGGGATTGATGTGCGGGTCGCGAATAATGTCTTCAAAATGCCATTGCACGGTGTCAATCCAGCATTTTTAGATACAGGCGGTTTTCTATCGTTTCCCTTTTGTAGGGGTTGTTGATAGGGGTGTCGATGTTGTCGGTTACGTGGTAGTCACGTATCGCCTGGTTGAAAAATCTCGTTGCAAAAGTTTAGTAAAAGACATATTGTTTTGCAGTTTAAATGTTTGTTGCCGCCACACTTGCGCATTTCCTTAGCTTGGGTAGGCATTGCCTATCTTCTGCAAAAGAGGTGCAAACGCGTGCAGACTATCTTTTGCAAAGATATGTTTTTATTTTAAATCCGCAATGAAAAAGGCGATGAATATTTTCTATTACGATATTGGTAAAATCTTATGTCGCGCATTTTGGGGGCAGACTAAGTTGCGTTGTAACCATTTGTTTTCTGTTTCTGGGCGTACAGAACGAACCTCTTGCCACAGCCACCGTGTTGCGTTTGATGCAATAAACTAGTCTTGACTTTTTAGTATTTCTATCAATAGAGCGAGTTTGTTACCTTTGTAATGCCAGTACATAGATATTGTAATGCCAACACATATATAACTACTCATCGCATATACGAAGTGTAGAACAAATCTACCCACTGGCCGATAAACTCACGAAAACCCTAACAACCACCAGATGTATCTACTCTTCAACATAAACTCACTCAACACCACTCAACTCCAAAAATCACAAGTTCGTCAACGCCTAACTCATAAGTTCGTCAACCCACAAATTCAAGAACACAAGAACTTGTAAACTTATAAAGCCCCATCAACTCAAAAACCCATCAACTCAAAATCTTAAATCTTTATCTTTTATTTTTACAATACCGTTCTAATTTTCGCTCCATTCTGGCGAAAATATAGAGACTATAAAGTGAGGTAAATCACCCCTATTTCTAGCTTTTCTCGTTGTTCGTTTTGTCTATTTTTAGGAGAAGAACCTGCATTTTGCACCATTTTCCTTTTCTAGTTTGGCAGAAAGCTCGTAATTTTATCATGCCCAAAACCCCACTTTTTAGACCCCAAAAACCCCACTTTTTAACCACTATTTTGCCCTTTTTAGCCATGTGTTTCATGGTTCTATAAGACTATATTTATACCATTGCGGCGTATTTTTATACTTTTTCGGCTCTATTTAGCTGCAAAAACACTGCATTTTAGCACAATTACACCTTGCATTTTGTACCAAAAACGCACTGCATTTTAGCACCAAAACGCACTGCATTTTGCGGCAAAACGCACGTCATTTTAGCACCAAAACGCACCACTTTTGCAGCAAACAGCCCCAAAAGTGGTGTAAATGATGCTTTTCTTGAAATAAATATTCATTTTTGCCGCATGCACATGCTAACCCCTTTTACATCAAAACAAACCTTCGCGAGAATCGATTTTTGCGGCAAGGCGAGCGATTGGTTGACAAATAGGGCACTTATTATGTTAAATTTCTGGCGAAAAACCATACAAAAAGACGATTTTCACCATATACAAAGCGCAGTGGGCAAAACGTGCCCCGGAAAAAGCGTACGCTTACGGCACCAGTGTGAGCGGGTTGCTGGGCATGTTGCTCACGAGCAGCGGAAACAACATCATGGAAAAAGCAGAAGTAAAGATGGAATTGACAGCTGTTTTCAACTTATGGAAACCGTAATGAATAACTATTTGCCTAGATCAGCTTTTTGAGAAACAACCATTTCTGGACACAGGCGAATGGGGCAGAAATTTCAGATTTTATCGTATCTTAGTACGGTACTTCGTACGCAGAGCGACGTGTTTTTCATGGTTTTACAGCACAAAGATTATTCAGCCCTTTCAAATTAAAGGTCAATACAACGGACAAGTCCAACCGGTCCGACTGGTTCTGATTATAACCCCCTTTCAATTTAAAAGTCAAAACGACTTCCATATAAGCGAAGAACACTTTTGTTATGTTACGGCATCGCCTCCATGTTTGCATCAGTATTTCTCCAATTCTTCAACATACATTTTCCTAAAATGCCGTGCCAATTCTCTTGGCGTTATGTCCCTCATCAAACGCTGATAACGCCGTTCGGCGCACAATGCCACCACGATGTCGCCATGAAGATAGCGTTCGGGCGCGCTTGTTAAGCACATGCCCTGTGCCGTAGAGCAACACAGGCACAATGTCTAACTGAAAGCGTTTGGCTAAATAAAAGGCACCTTGATGAAAACGTTGCACTTTGAGCGAGGCCGAACGCGTGCCTTCGGGGAACAACATCACGCTATATCCGCGCTTAACAAGGTGGGCAATGCGCTGTTCGTTGTCTTCGATATTGCGCGTAACGGGCAAATATCCGGCAAAAACGTATGGCAACGGCATACAGCGGATTATGCCACACCCACCGCTTGGTGAGTATCACCATGCGCGGCGTTAGCGCAGGATGCAAAGCAGGTCGAGGTGGCTTTGGTGGTTGCTGATAATGATGGAAGGTTGCGTGAAGTCTTCGCCCAAAGGGTTGTCGAAACGTGTGCTGATGCCGGGCAAAAGCCGCAGCAGTGTGCGGGCGATGCGCTGTATAAGAGCATGAAAGCGCAGGCGTTCGGTTTCGCTTACGCGATGCGATGAAAATAAACCAACATGCCTATCTGCAAAAGAACATCAACACGAACATCAGCAGACACACGCCTACCGTGCAAACCACGCGCAAAAGCTTACGCGGCAGGCGTGAGACAATGGCGAAGAAGGTAAGGAAGGTGTTGAGTAAAGCTTATCCGGGCGAAGTCTACGCCTGGGCGGAAGTGGCTAACGCGCTCTTCGCGTGGCGGATAATGCACGTTGATGGGGATTGAAATGGTGCGCACGTTGTGCCAAGCGGCAAACACCAGCAAGGCAAGTTCGCTTTCGTATCGGTTTTGTTACCAAGGGCAACCAGCGCAGCAGGGCGCAAAAGGTAGTGCGAAAACCTGTTTGCGTGTCGGATAAAGCGCCTACCTGTTTGCAGCGCAAACAGAAGTTGCTGAACTTATTGGCAAAGCTACTCTGCCCATTCATGTTGCGATTGTTGGTTTCGAAAACTTATCGGCATCAAAGCGGTTGCCCACCACAATGGCATTGGGTGCTTGGTGTATGGCTTTGAAGAACAAAGGCAGGTCGGCAGGCGCGTGTTGGCCCATCGGCATCGATGGTGATGGCGTGCGTATAACCATGTTTTTGCGCCTGTTTAAATGCGCTGAGCAAGGCCGCACCCTTGCCGCGGTTGCATGTATGGGTAACAACGCATAGCTCTGGGAAATGCGTTGCAAGCAGTTCAGGCGTGTCGTCGGTACTCCGTCGTTCACCACGATGATGTTTGGCGTGTGTTGGGCCACTCGCGCACCACGCTGGCCAGTGTGGCGGCATTGTATAGTGGGTATCACCACGCATACGCGGTGTTATTCATACACCAAAGACAGTTTGGCGAAACACGTGTTCGTTGTTTTTCACCTCCGCTTTCACTAGCCACGTGTTGCCTTCGCATCGTATATTGAGGGCGAAAAGTGGGGCAGGGCGTGCCGGTTGGGGTAAGCGGGGCAAGGTATTTCACGTTCTTGGCACAGCTTAGCTGCAGGGTTTGCCTACCACTTCTTCGGCCAACTCGCCTACCATTTGCAGCGTGCAGGGCTCTGGCGTGATGGGATTGCCGAAATGCGCGCGCGTAGATGGCGTGGTTGAGTTGAGCAGCACCGTAAAACGTGCTTGTCGGCATCGTGTGTGGCGTTCTCAATGGTGTAAAAGTTATCTTTCAGTTTCATCTTCCTGTCGGTTTAAAGGGGTTTAAAGCGGTAGGTAATGTGGCGTTTTGGGTTTTCGTATGTCAGCGAATCGCGCGTAACCAGTTGCGGAACAATTTGTTGTAGGGTCGTGGCGCAGCACGCGGCGTATGTACCATTTGTTGAGCATGGGCGCAGATTATATAGCTTTACCTTGCCGTTGGGCATGCAAACAAAGTCTACCATCTTTATACCGAACTCGTTAAGGATGGCTCCGCGTGGCTGTTGTTCCACGGTGTCGATGATGCAAAAGGCCTGTTATGGCGGCCTTTTTAAAGCTTAACTCTACGTTCCATCGCCGACCTTGTGCCGAAAGCGAAGTGGCGGAGAGCCATAACAAAACGAAGTAAAGGGTTAGGGTGCGCATGGCTTGATGAATTAAGCGGGATGGGATTTATTGGGACAGATGGGACGAATGAACCGAGTGGGAGCAAGGCTAGAATGCCTGAAACGCCTTGAACATCTACAAGGGCTTGCAGCCTAGAAGGCGCATGAAAGCATACTGTGGCCTTAAATCTTAAACTCCTCGTCGCTCACTGCGGTGTTTTTCTTCACCTGATGCAGTTCTATGCGGGTGTTGTCGCCACCCTTTTCGCGCATCTCAACGGTTGTTGCGATAAGCTGTTTGCTGTCGAAAGTGATGACAAGGAGGCTGAACATCTGTTTCATTTCCTTTTTAAGGGGCGTTAGTTGGGCAATCCATTTTTCGCCATCAACAAACATTTGCGTCTTAAACCGCTGCTTGTCTGTAAGACATTCGCCCGTAACGCTGCTGAGCATGATGCCCGTTATCTCGCGAAACACCTTGTTCTTGGCCGCGTCTATCACGTCTTTGCGTTGCGCGCTCTTCATCAATACCTTCGTTCCGTTGAGAATAAAGGTGTATTGGTAGGGCGAAGTGTACTGCCAACCGCAACCCTAGAAGGCTGACTGTAACACATCCTTCCCTTAGAAATCATTTTCTGACTTAGCATTTTGAGTGTCTTCGTTTGGGTGAACGAGGCACTGCAAACTCTTCGTTTTCTGGGCTACTTCGCCCACCTTTCTGCATCATCTCATCGGCCTTTGCACCGCTTACCGCGGTTTGCGCGTAGCTATGGTGATGCGAAAAATATTATGGATAATATGTAGTTCATATCAATTGAGATTGTTGACGAGTTAACAAGGTAGTTAGCCCCTCTGCAGCGAAAGCATTTGGCTTAACTCCTTAAAGGTGAAAAGGGACTTTTAAAGGTGAAAAGGGTGAAAAGGTGAAAAGATGGCTAACGCCACCTAGGGCATTTGGCTCAACTCTTTAAAGGTGAAAAGGTGAAAAGGTGAAAAGGTGAAAAGGTATGAAAGAATGGCTGCGCCATCTGGGCTATTAGCTCCTTAACTCCCTTAACTCCTTACTGCTCACTCCTTACCACCTCCTCTAAACTCCTCATCCCTGATAACTCACCATCACCACGCCTGCCATGATAAGTCCTACACCCAGCCAGCGAACCAACGGAACAGCCTCGTGAAAGACAAACACGGCAGCAAAGCATGCCCGATTACATAGCTAAGACTTATCAGCGGATAGGGCCTGACTTAGCGGATGGTGCTTTAAGATGTAGAGCCATAACACCGTTGAAAGGGGCGTAGCATATACCGCAAACCGCGAGACCAAAGACAGGTAAGTGCGCGAGCGAAGAACGACCACGACCACGAAAAGGCACCAATCTGCTGCAAAAGATAGCTTTAATGTTACCTGTACGGCAGCCAATAAAGGCCGATTGCACGAGGGCTAATGCAGAATGGTGAACATAGTTGCCTAACGTCTTCAAGCGAATTGAGGGCGTATTCCGCCCCATCCGCTTCGTTTGTAGGTACCATCGAAAGAGCCGTTTGCCCTTCTTCATCGTGCCATCCCACCAAAGCCGTGTGTCACGTCGCCCAAGGCTATTTGTAGCCAAGCATCGGTTGAGTGCGCTTTCCAGCGAAGCGTTGCCCGTGCGCATAGGTGCTGTTATAGCCGTGGCAATGGGTGTGAATGGCAATAAGACTGCTGATGGTGTTGTGCGTTGAGTGGATGAAATTGGTGGGTTTCAAACTCCCCTCGCCGTCGTTAGCCAGTTCGCGAAGAAACTTCTCGGTCTCTTCTACGCAGCCAAGAGCCGTGCCCGTAACGATGGCTTGCGGCTGTTCGATGCCTGAACGCTTTTAAGGGTAACAAGCGAAGTGAGCAGCGCGCGCCGCAGAACACCGCTCAAACGGCGGGCCACTAACGGCGGGATGCGTGGCAGTTCGGTTTTCAGGAATGTCGGCAAACTTCACCACCGTTTTTCCACATGTCACGGGGCGTAATGGCGGCGTTTGCAATGGCGTGTTGCTTGTAGGCGGCGCCGAGAAACTACGAGCGATGTGTCGTTTCCGCCAAAGCCAAACGAGTTGCAAAGCACATGGCGAAAGCTGCTGTTGGCGCAGCGTTTGCGCCACAGGAACGATGCCCTCGGCCATAGCATGCTGCCAATTGAGGTTGCTGGGGATAAAAGCCTTGGCGCATGGCCCAATGAGCAAATAACGGCCTCGATGCTGCCAGATGCACTGGTGGTATGGCCTGTTCGCGACTTAGTGAGACGACACGGGAGGTACCTTTTTCGCCGAAAACGCTGTGTAAAGCCCGCGCTTTCGCTGGCATCGTGTTGGGGTTCCTGTGCCGTGAGCGTTCACGTAGTCGATGTCGGCAGGCTGTAAAGCGGCCCTTTTCAAGGCTTGTCGCATGGAAAGTACGGCCCCTATGCCATCGTCTGACGAGGCTGTTTGGTGGAAAGCTTATCGCAAGCGTTGCCCCATCCGCTAAGTTCTGCCAAGCCTCTACGCCGCGTTGGGCGGCATGTTCAGCCGTTTCGAGCACCACAGTACTGCTCCTTCGCCTAGATTTAGTCCTGCGCGAGTGTCGTCGAAGGGGCGACAAGGCTCGCCGTCGAGTATCATCAGCGACCTAAATCCATTGAAATGAAAATGCGAAGGCATTCTGTTCCGCCACAACTACTTGCTTGAAACGCCCCGAACGCAAGAGGTTTGCCCCTAGGATAAAGGCGTTTGCGGCCGACGAACAGGCCGTGCTGCATGATGTTACGTAACCGAACGGGCCTACATTCTGCACCATCTCTTGGGTAGAGCGGCCGCAATCGCCCAGCGCATTGTTGCTTTGGCCCGCGTCGAAGTGGCGTTCAACGCAGTCCATATCGGCCACTGTGGTGCCCGAAACCAGGGCAACATCCGCCAATTGCTCGCTGTTGATGCCGGCTGTGGCCAACGCCTCGCGCAAAGCTAGCGTGCCAAGGAGCATCGTTCGCGAGGTGTTTGCCGTGCAAGGCACGCCCAACCGCTGGGCCAACTGCTCGTTGAAAGCTTTACTTCGCCCACAGGCATCTGCCGATGTTGGGTTTCTAGAAAGCGAACTGGGTGCAATGCCGCTGATGTCGGCCAACAATGCACGCGCCACTTCTGTCGTGTTTGTGCCGATAGCCGATACAATTCCCGTTCCTGTAACAACAATCATTTCGTGCGATTCTTTTCTATATACTCGGCCATCGTGTTCACCGAGGCCAAGATTTCTTTACCTTCAGCAGGGTTGTTCAGGCGAATGCCGTATTGTTTCTCCATCAATACGATGAGTTCTAGCGCGTCGATAGAGTCTAATCAGTCCGTCGCCGAACAAAGGGAGCGGCATTGTCGATGTCTTCGGGGCGCATGTCTTCTAGCGACAAGGCCTCGATTATTTGCTTTTTCCAGGTTTCTTTCAGTTCTTCCATTTTGTTTTGTCGTTATGTTTGGGCGCAAGTGCTGTGCCATGCGCCGTCTGATTCTCATCGCTTACTGTTTGCCTTTGCAGGGTCGTGGGCGTGGTTTTTTATGCGCCACGCTCACATGACTATAATATATGTTGCGCTTCAAAGTGGGTGTCGTCTTCGTATTCCAGCCATCCGCCTACCACTTGTTTGGCCTCTCCGTCCATTGCGGCCGACTGCAACAGGTGCCCATTTGCGCCTCGTGGGGTTGCGATGCGATGAAAGAAAGCCGTTTCGCCGTGCACGTTATGGCGTATGGCCAGTTCGCCAGTGGCGATGTTTGGCAGGGTGTAAACAGAAGTGAGCGGGCGACGGAAAGAAGTTGTCGGCTTGCTGAATGGTGCCTTGATACTTGATGTCGCTTGCCAGCGAGCCGCTGTTGCCAACGAAAACGATGGCCGCGCTATCGTCTAATGCCATGCTTGGCGAGTCCTTCTGCGCCCTTTGGTGAGCAGTTCGCCTGCCACGAAAAGCCAGCCTGCTAAGGCCCGTCCATCTTGACAAAACTTGGGGTAATCGTTGGCCCATTGTTTGTAGATGGCTGTGTAGCGCGCCGTTTGGCTTGTCGATAGCCAGTGTGTGGCCGTCGATCTGCACTTCTTGTGGCGTAATTTGCACGCAACGCAGTGCTGTAAGCGTGGGCAGTGCTTTGCTTTGGCCCTGCGTTTCGTTGCCGTTGGCCGTGCTTTTCGCTCATTGCCACCTCATGGCAACGTTGCATCCGCCAAAGCCCGACAGCATTTTAACGAACGAATGCGCTTTGTGGGCTGCGCTTGTGCGCTGATAAGCGGGGCTTGCCCCTAACTCGCTGAAACCGATGGTGGGCAGCACCATTCCGTCTTCGATTGACATCATCGAAAAGGATGGTTTTCTAGTACGCCAGCGACACCATCGTGTGCCCGTAAATGCCTTTAAGGGCGTTAACGGGTACAGCGAAAACCCTGCCCGATGCAAAAGCCTTGGCCTCCATCTCGTCGTTATAGGGTGTGGCAGTGCCGTGTGCGCTGACGAAAAGCGATGTTCTCGGCATCGTTTACGCCCGTTGCCACTCAACGCCCGATAGCATCCTTCGCCCCTTCTTCGAGGGACTTGAAATGTGGTAGCGTCGTTTCTGACGGCTCCGCCCACGATGTGCCATGCGCGTTGGGTTTGCTGGTTCAGTGGCCGACAATATCATTGTTGCCGCTGCTTCGCCGAGTTTAGTCCGTCGCGATATGGGTCCGAATGAGCGCAAGGCGCTTGCGAAGGCCTTGAACGACTGAAAGCCCGACACGATGAGGGCGATTGCACATCGCAACCGCACACAACAACCTGCCGATACTGCCTCATCTCCAACAGACGATGGGCAAAAAGTAGAGGCGTGAGCACCCGAAATGCGGGCGTTGCACACCACATGGGGCGTGTTGGGCACTGCCTAACGCGTGGGCAATGGCCCGCTGCCGAGGGGCTATGAGCGTGCGTTGGCGTGGTATATGGGGCTGATTGGTGGGCGAAAAGCAACTCTACATTGCCTTTTTCGTTGTGGCGATAACGATGCCCCATCGCTGCTGCTGAGGTTGATTTGGGCTTGTTCGGCCGCCTGCTTAACGAGACAATCGACGAGCATCTCAAAGCGCGAGAGGGGCCAAACCCACATCACCCACGTGGCTGTTGAAACGTTCCTCCACGGCGTTGTCGTCGAAGAGATGCCACAAAAGCTTTGCGGCGGTGCCCAGTTTGCCCTTGTGGGTGGTTAGTTTTGTGCGTCCTTGCAGCACGGCGGCGAAGTTTTCTTCGCTCGTCCAGCCAAGGGCGACGATATGTTGTGTGCAATGCAATGCGTCATCTTTGCTTATATATATAGGTGTGAGTGGTTTATCCCTACACTCCTTATTGTTTTCTTCCTTTTGACTCTCCTTACAACTTCCAGCTTACTACTACTTACTCCTTACTCCTTTTACATCTCCTTACTCCTTTTACTTACCTCCCTTACCACTAACTACCCCCTACACCACTTTCCACCGCTCTTGCCACTCTTGATAGAAGGGCGGGCGGTACCATTCCAGCTGATATTGCTTGTTCATGAAGGCCTGCACGCTATGACCTGTGGCCATCAGCGCGTTGTCTTCGCTGCGCCTTATCTCGTAATCGAACACGATTTTGAGCCGCTTCGGTGGGCACATAGAATATGTCGATGCGGCATTTCATGCCCGTAAACGATGGGCTGCCGATGCTAAACGTCAGTTCAACCAGCGGTGCGTAGTAGCCATTGTCGGCGATGGTGAGGTATTCAGGCCGTGTTGGCACCGAACGCCTCGCGTGCATCCTCGAAGTAAAGGGCGTACGAACCATGCCACACCACGTTCATCGAGTCTACTTCGCTAAACCTTATCTCTATTTCTTTGGATGCTTGAAGGGACATTTGTTGTTATTTGAGGAGTTAAGGAGGTTATGGAATTGAGAGTACGTTGAGGAGTTGAGGGTTAAGGAGTTAAGACCAATGGCTGTTGCTTTCTCGATGCACTTCCTACCTTAAACGAGTAAGGAGAATGTTTCGAAAAAGCATTTGGCTTGACTCATAACTCCTTAACTCATAACTCCTCACTATGCTCCTCAATCAACACAATCTTTATCTCCAGTAGTAGCCTCGTTTCCTTCGCATTCCACCTTTGCAGAGGCCAAAGTCATGACCCATCACGTTTTCTTCTACGTGTATCGTGGTGACGAGTTGTTGGCCAACACGAGGGCAGACGAGCCACCGCAGAAGTTGCGAATAACCGATGAAACCCAACTGAACAGGCCGATTGAGCACATACTTATTGTAAAAGCCCAGTCGCGCAGCTACAAGTTTGTGCCACGTTCTCCAGCAATCCAGCGGCGCAGGGTTGCCCGTTGTCGGTAAACACGCCGTCTTCTGGCGCGAATAGCCGCAAACGGTGGTGTCGTTGTCAAAACTCAGCAAAGCTGTCTACCATTACAAATGGCGGTTGCTGGGGCAAAAGCTCGCTTACGTCGACGGTTCGGACGAGGGCTTGTGGTTGTTGTCCATATATTAAAAAGTTAAACCATTGTTCGGGATACAGTCTCACCACGCGTTTTCCAACTCGTTGGCGTGAGGCTGTGCCAGTTGTTGTATGCGTTCTTTGCGTGGTAAGTTGGTAGGAGGTGGCAGCGGTCGAGTAAGTATGGCGCGGTAGCTTTGATGCCGTCTTAACCACCAGTACCAACCAAAGTAGGCACATCGCGTTGCACGATGGTGGCAAACGGACCGAGGGGAAAAGCGCATCGCCACCGAAGAAACGGCAGACAACCGACCGCTCGAACCAAATCGCCTGTCGGCTGTAAAGAGCAATATCTGTCCTGTGGTAAACGCACTTCGTTGATGGCAAAGAGATGATTCATCCATTGTCAACCGGTATCATGTGGATATTGGTTCAGCCGAACTGCTTTTGCGGTTCTCCATCACCGTTCCGTCTCTTGCGCAAACACCAACATGTACGCATGCGCTTAGCCGTGAGCATACTGGCCGCCCATCTCGTAGTTTCCCACGTGTGCGCTCAGCATCACAAAGCGTCGTCGCTCACTTCGAGTTCGTTATACAACTCGATATTGTCGGTTGTGAGGGGCAGAATGTCTTGCCTGCATATCAGTGCAAAGCGGTCTATCATCACCTGTCCAAAGCAGGTGGTTCTTATAACTCCCGCAAAAACGATTTCAGCGCATTCCATCACAGCCTTTTTGCGATGAGACCCATAGCTGGGCTTAAAAGCCCTTTACCGAAAAGCATATGGAACGGCACCACTACCGCCACACCATATAATAGATGTGTGGGGAGGAAACGAAAGCAATTTATCAATTGCTGTTGCATCAACAGTTTGCCGAAAATCTGTTCTGCCTTGCCATTCCATGTCAGCCTTACGGAGATTGCGTTTGGGCGTTGTTCACTTTGCTTTCGATGTAGTCGCAGGGTGTCCGAGGGTGGTTATGTAGCCATTTCTTCGGGTTTATTTTAAATCGAACTTCTCTCACGATAACCACAATGTCAACGAGTCTGGGCTGTCGATGCTCTAGGTCGTCTTTAAGCTTTCCTTCGAGAACAATCTTTTCTTCGTCAATCTCAAATCCTCAAGAAAATTCTCTTACTTTTTCTTCTATTTCTTGTCTGAGACATATTTAATAATGTATGATTAATGTTCTTTTATATCTTGTTTTCAAAACCAACATGCCCTAGAATGCAGTCTGTCAATAACGCTTTTTGTCGTCGGCCCATCGGTACAAGCCTTTTTGTACTGCCACTACAAAGCCCTTTGTAGCTAGCACTACAAGTGGTTTGTAGTGGCACTACTCTTTTGTAGCCTGCTACAAGGCTCTTGTGCAGCACTTGCACTGTTTTTGCCTCACCATTTTAATGAGCATTCATTTTCCAAAAAAACAGCGTTTTTGCTGTATGTAGTACCTACTCAGCAGGCCGCGTTAGCCCCAGCCTTAGGGTAGCGAAACCTCCAAAATGCTGTGTCCGCGACCTATTCCGTCGTGTGTATTCACCACTTTTAGTCCCGCTTGCGCAATCAGTCGGGCCATGTCTTCGCTGTGATACATCTTCGAATTGCCGTTGGCCATAGCCGTAAAAGTAAACGCTAGTCATGGTTGAGGCATAGGGCCGTGGTTTCGTATGTGCCTGTCCCAAAACGTTTCCATGATGAAAAAGGCGCGTATTGGGATTCATCACGGCGGCCGCCTTTTGCAGGATGAGCCACTGTTGGGGTTCCGAAAAAGCAGTCGAAACTGACTCATCCATATCACGTCCCACTCTCGCCCTTAGGCAGTTCAGTTGGCCTTGTCCAGCAAATCGGTGGGATAATCAGCAGTGCGTTCGGCCTCCTTGCCTTCGATGTTCTTTTTCATCATGCCAATCTGCCCTGGCAGGTCCACGATGGTTACGTTCACGTCGGCCGAATGAGCCACACAGCGTAGCGCAAAGCGGCCTGTGTTGCCGCCAACGTCCATCAATTGGCGTGGGTTATGGGCAAAACGATGTTCAAAGCGGCTAAACGAGTTGTCAGCTATAAAAATGGTCGAACCCAAACCAGCTTTTCTGCACCTCTTCGGGCAGTTTCGATAGCCCCTCGTAGATGGTTGGCCAGTTGCCAAGGGTTTTCAAACCCGCGGGCTTTTCGTTCATCAAGGCCTCTTCTAAGAAGAACATTCCGCGATGGTTCACATCGTGGTTGAAGTCCATGTTCACGCGTGTAGAATCGTCGGTGAGCAAGAACCAGCCCGTTTTCGATAGCGAAAAACGGCTTTTCTTCGTCCACCAGTACGATACCCGCCGAAAGCGATGCCTCGGTAAGTATCTTTACGGCATGGGTTGATAGCTTGGTGCGCTACACCAGCTCGTCTTACGTCAGCCCGTCGTGGCTGTCGCGCAGCAAGTCGAGTATGCCGAACTTCACCATGAGGCGCGAAACCTGAAACACCATAGGCGCCCAAGCGATGAATTGGGCCATGCGTTGTGCCTCGCCGGCCGACATGCGCTCGTGGCAATACTTCTTAGATAATGCGGGAAAGAGGTGCATATAATGTACTACGTATCTGGGTTTACTGGTTTATGAGTTTCTGATTTGGGGCGTAAAGCTGATGTGTAGGGGCCAACGGTTTTGATGTTCTTTGGGCGATGTGTTTGCAGAAACCTGCTTGTTGTTGGGCATAAGGGCCGCCGACCTGCAAACCCTAAGCACGCCAGAACTGAACAATTGCCTGTCGGGAAACCCTACGAACTTATTTCTGTTTCTTACAAGCTTTCTTGAGACACTTCACCGACCGCGCGGCCAATTTCTTAAAGATGTCGCGCGGGCGTTAACTCTCAGTGTATTGGCTACCACTGGAAAAGGTCGTCGATGCGAGTTTGGTAATCTCCCTTGTTGCCGTCGTATATCTCCACGTCGCATGCCAGATGGGCATCGCCGAACCGAAACCAATAACCACGCCAGCGCAGTTATGCCCAGGTGCGGGCGTTTCATCTTCACCACAAAGGCGCAGGGTGTGCCCTCATCTTTTTCGGCAATGGCTTTCAGTGCTGCCTTTGTTGTCTTTGTTCCATTTCTCCACAAACTGGCTACGCACAGTTTCCATGTCGCTTTTCAGTCGCGTACGTTTCTCTTCGCCCCTGTCTTGCAAGTACTGCATGCAGGGCTTGCCCCTCGATGTTCGGGTCCGAGTAGTCTACGTCTACCACGCATTTTTGCTGGTCGTTAACAATGCAGGCATTCCTCTGATAAAGTTCATGTCGCTGTCGCATAGCTTGCTCTGGTGCAAAGGCCAACATGGCTAGTGCCACGATAAGATGTTTCATAACGATAGGTGTTAAGTTTGGTGCACAGCCTGCGCCCAATGTACTTTCTCTGCCATGTTGGGGCAGAGTGGGGTGGTAGCGCTACTTGCTGTTACAATGATAAGTGCGCTGTTGGTGCCGCCGAACGAACAATTGCTCAGCACCGTATTTACTTGTGTGTCGATGCGATGTGTTGCCAGTCGCAGTTTGGCCGAATGTTCGTCGGGGTTTTTCAAAGTTGATGTTGGGCGCCACAAAAGCCGCCTTGCATCATCGGTATGAGATAAACCACCTCGCTTGCGCCGCCATCCAGCACTCGTGCCCTGTCATTCCTTTGGTAGAACTAATCCGGGGCATGTGTTGGCAGCCAATCTGTCTAGCGCGATGGCCTCGAACATGTCGCCTTGCAGGGTAGCGTGGCGTGCGCATTAACGTAGTCGATGTCGGCGGGCGAGAGGTTGGCATCGTTCAGTGCACGTGTCATGGCCGTAACCGAGCGCTTCGTCGCTGGGTTTGCGATATGCCGCCGCCGTTGCTCGAAAACCGTAGCCACCACTTCGCACAGAATTGTGGCACCACGAGCCACGGCATGGTCGTACTCTTCGAGCACCAATGCAGCCACTGCCGCTGGGTATCAGTCCGTCGCGGTCGCGGTCGAAGGTCGCGAGGCACTCTGCGGGTCGTCCATGCGCTTAGAAAAAGGCGCCAAGGGCATCGAGATGTGGCCATCGGTAGAGGTTAACCTCTTGTGCGCCTCTACACAGCACCATGTTTTGCAGCCCTTGTTTAATCATCAGTAGCCCAATCCGATAGCGTGACTGCCACTGGCACATGCCGCACTGACGGTGAAGTTGATGCCGCGCAGGTGGAAGATGGTGCTAGGTTCATCGTCACCGTCGAGTTCATCGACTGGAAGATGTAGCCGACCCAGCAGTTGCGAGTCGTGTTTCTCGCGCATATGGCCGCAGCCTCGATAACGGGCGTTGAAGAGAGTCGTTGCCGAAGATGCAGCCCATCTCGTTGGCCAGCAGAAAGTCGTCGTCGATGCCGCCATAGCCAGGGGCTTCGCGGCTAGCCATAAAGCATATTCGCCCTCTTCGGGCGGTCCGTGCGCATTCGTCGGTCTGCAAAGCCCGCTTCAATACAGGGTCGTTCAACGATGCCCGTCAGTGCGCTGTGTAGCCATAGGTAAGTCAGGGCCTCGTCGATTCGATGCCCGATTGCCCTGCGCGTAGTGCAGCCGTAGTTTCTTCGGTGTTTTTCCTAAGCATCCCCATACGCGATGCCCGTTATTACCACTCTTTTTGCATTTGTTCTTATATTTAAAGAAAGCCTCACCCTCAACCTCTCAAGGGAGAGGGGCGTGGTGTCTTGTTTATTCGTATTGTGTAGTCGTCACCTCCCACTTACATGGGGTGTCCTTTCAACTTTAAGCATCTAGAGGAAACATTTTCAGCCTTTTGATGCCCATGCTTAAATAGGCTAATCCTCCCCTCTCTCCTTGGAGAGGGCCAGAAACGTGAGGCCACTACAATCCTCCTGTAATGGCGATGGTTTCGCCCGTTATATATGCGGCCTCGTCTGATGCGAGGAAAAGCCTCAGTGCAGCCACCTCTTCGGCCTTTCAAAGCGTTTCATGGGTACGATTTTTCAGTTCGTCTTGGTTCAAGTCGCCCCGTCATGTCGCTTTCTATAAATCCGGGAGCCACGGCATTCACCGTAACCTTGCGTGCGGCCACCTCTTGTGCCAAGGCTTTTGTTGCCCCGATAAGCGCGGCCTTAGCGGCCGAATAGTTCACTTGGCCAGCCATTCCTTTCAGTCCCGACACCGAAGAGATGTTTACAATGCGCCCATGACGATGGGTAAGCATGTCTTTCAGCAGTCGGCGCGTTAGGTAGAAGAAGGCGTTGAGCGATGTTTGCAACACGCTTTCCCACTCTTCGTTCTGCATAAACACCATCAGGTTGTCGCGACGTATGCCCGCATTGTTCACCAACACGTCGATATACTCGTCGGGATGGCGTTGCTGCCATTGCTCCACGGCCTGCTCTATGGCGTGGGGTTGCGCCACATCAAAGCGCAACAGCTCGGCTTGTCCGCCTTCTGCCGCAATCTGGTCGCGTGTTTGTTGTGCGGCTTCGTCGTTGTGTGGGTAGTTAATCACCACGGCATAGCCTTGATAGCCAGCAATGGCTATGGCGCTGCCGATGCCGCGCGATGCTCCTGTTATCAATGCATATTTCATCTGATGTTTCTTTTCAGTAAATTTAGGGGATAACAAGCCCCTCTTGTAACTTGCAAAGATAAGGATATTTTCGTCAAAATCATTCCATTATTTGCTTTTTATTGTCTAGATTTTTCAAAGTGAAGGGAGGAAAAGGGCCTCACCCCAGCCCTCTCCAAAGGGGAGAGGGGAGTGAAATCTTTGCTCGTTGCACGCTTGTTACTGGTCAACTCGTCAACATTGTAACTCGTCAACTTGTGCAGCTCGTTAACTTGTCAATCTGTCTTCTCTTGTCACTTTTTCAGCAAAGTTTTAACATTATGGCTGCGATTTTTCCGCCAATCGCTCTACCTTGTCGTCAAAAATCGATTCTCGTGGAGGTTTGTTTTTGAGGAAAATAGGGGTAGCTGGAAATGCAGGCGGAATGAATTTTTATTTAATCAAAAATCGTTGTTTGCACCCGTTTTGGGCTGTTGCTACTAAATGTGAGTGCAATATGCTGCTAAATGTACTGCGTTTTGGTGCTAAATGTAGTGCGTTTTTGGTGCTAAATGCAAAGGCGAAATGAATGTGCTAAACGCAGGGTGAAATGCGGCTAAATGCACGACGATAAGCATAAAATACGCTGCATTTGTATAAACATAACCTTTTAGAACCACTAAATATGTGGCCAAAAGGGCAAAATAGCCGTTGAAAAGTGGAGTTTTGGGGGTAAAAAGTGTGCAATTGGACTTGAAAAATTACGCACCTTCGGCCAAACTAGAAAAGGCAAAGTGGTGCAAAATGCAGGTAATGGTCTTAAATTTGGCGTAAGAATAAATGGTGCAAACCCGAAAAATGTGCCCTAATGGCATGTTTTAGAGGCTTTATTCTCTAGAATGAGATGAATTTTTAATCGTTTTGTAAAAAGATATAGTAAGTTTTTAAGGGTATGAGGTTGTGAGTTTATGAGTTTGTGAGTTTGTGAGTTTACGCCAGTTCAGGATAAGAAAGTTCCCTAAAAGTTGGTAATCTCACTATTATTTTGTAACTTTATAGTTGAAAATCAATAACTTACAAACATATATAGCGATGATTACCACTGACAAAGTTACTGAAATATTCTGTGTATTGGATGAGTTCTGCAAGAATTTAGATGCCGAATTAACTAAAAATCTCCATATCGCCCCCATAGACGAGGGATATAAGCGAATGAGAAACCGCAAAGGGCAAATGTCCAAGAGCGAAATCATGACCATCCTGCTGTGCTACCATTTTGGCTCATTCCGCAACTTCAAGCACTATTACCTCTTTTTCATCAAGGAACATCTGGCAAGCTACTTCCCTAAGGCCGTGTCCTACACGCGTTTCGTGGAACTCATGCCCCGCGTGTTCTTCGACCTGATGGCCTTCATGCGCATCCAAGGTTTTGGAAAGTGCACGGGCATTAGTTTCGTAGACAGTACGATGATTCCAGTATGCCACAACATGAGAAGGAAATTCAACAAGGTGTTTGATGGGCTTGCCAAGAACGGAAAGGGAACGATGGGCTGGTGTCATGGTTTCAAGCTGCATCTGCTGTGCAACGAGATGGGCGACGTACTCACCTTCTGCCTGACTCCCGCAAACGTGGACGACAGGGATCCTATGGTGTGGAAGGTCTTCACCAAAGTGCTCTACGGCAAAGTATTTGCCGACAAGGGTACATCAAGCAAGAATTCTTTGAGAACCTCTTCAACCAAGGTATCCATCTTGTTCACGGGCTCAAGTCGAACATGAAAAACAAGCTTATGCCCTTATGGGACAAGATGATGCTGCGCAAGCGATATATAATAGAATGCATCAACGAATTGCTCAAGAACAAGGCCAACCTTGTCCATTCACGCCATCGCTCCGTACATAACTTCCTCATGAATCTCTGTGCGGCATTGGCTGCATACTGTTTCTTCGAGAATAAGCCAGAGGCACTGCCCGTGCGCATTGAAAAAGAGTAGGCAATTGGAACTATTCTAGGCAAATCCTTATCCCGAACTGGCGTATGAGTTTGTAGAGTTTGTGAGTTCATGAGTTTAGTGAGTTCATGAGGTTTTGTGAGGGTTGTGAGTTTATGAGGTTGTAAGCAGTGGAGTTTGATGAGGTTGTGAGTTAGTGAGTTTATGAGTTTATGAGTTTGTTGGGTTATGAGTTTATAAGTTTTCAAATGCTGTAAGGGTAATAAATAAAAAGATATACCAGAGGTTTCAGCCTGCCAAATGTCCATTTCGCCCTAAGTTCACAGAAGTTTTTAGTTTGTAAGGTGATGAGGTTATCTGTTGTGGGTACACGCGAAAGGGAAGAAGTAGAGATGGGGCTAAATTGCGTATGGCTGTTAGCGTTTGACAGAGCGTGGCGGTTGTATTATCGCCTTTCGTTTATAAGCCTATCATCTTGTTGCAGTAAAAACAACAAAGCCCGATGCCGAGCATTGCGCTGCGGCATCGGGCGAAGTGTTAAGGGTGATTTTCAGGAACAGTATTGCGGCTTGTTCTTTAACCACTTTTACTGCTTTATACAGCTTACCGTTCTTCATCACGCGAACGATGTAAAGTCCACTTGGCACCGGTGATGGCCACGTTAACCACGTCGCCAGCATTGGCCGTTACCTGAGTGTTCTGCGTCACGGCACCGTTAACGGCCGTAACCTCTATGTTATATTCGCACCTTCGGCAAAGCGTAGGTTCACACTTTTCAACGAAGGGTTGGGATATACGGGCGAAGTCAGCACTCAACCCCATTAACACCATTGGTGGTGCCCGTTACCTCTACAATGTCGGCCACGGTTTTGGTGTCTTCGCCCCATGAGGTTGGCCAGTTTCAGCGTTGCAGCATACTTACCAGCAGCGGCGTAGGTAACCGTAGCCACGTCGCCCCTATCAATACGTTTGCTCCGTCGAGCGTCCAGATGGCTTTTGTATTCACTTCTGGCGTACCAGCGATGCGGGATAGCCCAGAACATTGTTGTTGTCTTCGCGTGGATCGTGAAAGCGTTTTTCCGTTTCTCACCACCACCTTGTGCAATGAGCCACAACGTCGCCCTCGTAGTTGTTCGCGGCACTACCCCGGTTGGCGTACTTGCCATCGGGCAGTTTTTCTCTTCAAAGGTGTAGTATCCACGCAAGTTAGCGGGGACATTGCGCTGCTGTAACCGTTCATACATTGTTAACCTCTTCGGCAGATCAGGCACTTGTCCCATACCTGCACTTCGTCTATCACACCGTTAAAAGCCGGCCTTGTACATTGCCGCCACCGATGAAGATGTCTGCAAGCTCATACTTGCGTATACGGTTGTCGTCTTTGTTTTCTCGGCAGTAGATGCACCGAAAAAGCGTTAACCACTGCTTACCATTGAGGTATATGCACTGTCTGCCACCATCTTGCGTTACAACGATGTGGGTCCACACGCCAGGTACAACTTGATAGCCTGTTGACATCATGTCTGCTTTGGGGTCGTCGTGGTCTTTCCAGCCCATTGTGTTGAACGAAACCTCGTTTGCTAGCGTGGTTTTTCCATTGCGGACAGATGGTTACCCATAGGTCTCCCCAGTTGTTGTGGGGCCAACTATCCTAATGGTGTTCTTGTTAATGAGGTTTGTTCCTTGTTTGTCGTGTCTGAAAGACTCGGCTTTGAACCAAAGTGCGTACGAATAGGTTGTGCCTTGTTGCAAGTCGGCAGGCATACGGAACATGTTGGGGTCGCTGATGATCAGACCTCTCGACACTTTTGCCGTCGCCTTTCTTGCCCGTAAAGCTATACTTCACTTCTTCGCCGGCTTTTGTTTGTTGTTTGCTGGGCGTTATGCTTTCGATATGTGGCACGGCACCAGTGCTTTCGGGCGAAATCTGAATAAAGCCGCGGTTGAGATGCTCTTGGCCTTCGTTGTCTACCAATCTAACGTCGTACACGCCAACCTCATCGAGTTTGAGGTTGCAGCTCGTTACGTTCTCTGCGCTGAATAGCACCTGCTTGTCGCTAGGTCTGATAACCTCCCACTTTTGTGCGGGGTCTTCGATAAGATCTTCTCAGGCTGAGCGTAAACTCTTCTCCTGGCTTGATAACGGCCTTGCTAAAGCGGCGGTGTGCAAAGGTTGGTTATAAGGAACGTCGGTCCATTCGCTCAAGCAATGTCCGAGTGGTTAAGTCCGTCGGGCGAAATGGCTCTGACACCCATTCTCATCTGGCGATTATCTTTGTTGGAAGACACGGGAGCGTCTACCACGTATGCCGCCCACGATGTGGTAGCGGTGAGCAATTGCTCTTTTCCACCTTTCGGTTGTACGTAAATCTCGTAGTACCACGTGTCAACGTCGTCGTTATAGGTTTTCTTTGCGCCCGTACCGTCGTCGCTGTAATAGCGCATCTTGAAGTCCGAAGCAGTTGTAACGGCCTCTAAGTATTTGGAATTCGGCCTGAGTTGGCTTCTTTGGTGTTGAAGGCTTGTTGGGGGTTGCGCACGGCCATTTCGCCCCACCAACATGTTGTAGTTGGGGTTGTTCCTTCTGCTGATGCCGATCATGGCCACAGTAGCGTTGGCAGCGATGCCAAAGTCGGACATTTTAGCGGTGAATGTGTTCCACTGTCCAGCCTTTTGGGCATTGGGTATGGCCACTTCCTTATACTTATTGGTTTCGCCTTTCAGTGCAATGAACAGCTTGGCGTGGGTTTTGTCGCCTTCGGTAGCTTGTGGGTGATGCTCAAAGTATTGTCGGCGGTAACGTCGAGCATGGTTTTGAACAGCTTAACGTGCGATGCTGCCGTTTGTCCGTGCAGGCTAAGGCACGATCCACCAAAAGTAAGCGTCGTCGAAAGTGAGGTCGGCCTTAATCAATGAGGGGTAGAAGAGGCGTCAACCTTGTCTTCTCGTTGGTAATCCACCAACGCCACGTAATACATAATGTCTTGTGTGTTGATGTTATGCCACTTGTGGTCGAAGGTAACTTCGCCTTGGTTGTAGAACTTCAAGCCGTTGCCCGGGTTAAATCTGGACACAGAAGGTACGCTGGTGATGGTACTCTTGGCCGTTAGCAACGAAGAAAGTCCGTGGAAACGTTGCAGAGAAGCGTTAGAGAGGTTGCAGGCATCGTTGAAGTCAGGGGCGATAAGCGGGGATTGCGATGCCGCCACTGAAACATAGCTCTTGTTTTAATAGGTAAGCCTTTTGTATGGCGATGTCTGAGGTTCCGTCGTCTGTTGCACTCTGGTGCAACAAGCTTTTGACTATGCGCTCCCCAGAAACCAACCGATGCCCTTGGTTTCAGAAAAGTGCGCGCCGGGTTTGTTGTCCGCCAGCCATTCTCAGTGCGCGACCTCGGATGTCGAAACCTGCATAGATGTCGTAACTGCTTCTGTTCATACTCTTTGCCTTGCTGGCGGAGTTGTTGAGTTGGTCTTTGCTCCAGTTATAATTAAAGAAGGCATGTCTACAACAGGCTTTTCGCCCGTACAAACATCTCTTCGTTGTGGCTATCAGGCCTCCATCGAAGGTGAATTCTGCCCGACGAGGAGGTTAAATCGTACCAATATACTTGGAATTCCCAGTCTTGTTTCTTTCCTTCTTCGTGACAAGCTGCGAAGAAATTGATGAGGCGAGTCATTGAACTACGGTCGGACTTGAACTCCGAGTTAACGCCAATGCCGTTAATTCCGTAGTACTTCATGTATCGCACCAGCTTTTCGGCATACTTATACTTGCCATAGCTCGACTCGGTAAGCATTTTTAGTGTTGCTGCGTGGCCGCTTGTGCCCCAGTTGATGTTGATGTGTTCACCCGCAGGAATAGACATTAGGGGTGCCAACCTTTACGCCGTTCTTGGCAGCTACGTCGGATAGGCGGCCGAACACCTCACCCAGGGGCTGTCCAGTTGCCATGAATGTCGAGATACCAAAGACGAAGTTGTCTCCTTCGAAACAGTAGCGCGGGGAAGGCCTTCCAGAGTGCTCGTTGGGTCGTCGAGTGGCACCCACAAGCACATCTTGCGCTTGCTGTCAACCGTAGCGTCTACGGTATAATCGCCTTGTTCTGCGCCAATACGCTTTCTGAAGCTTAACGCGCGAAATGAAGAACTCGTCGTCAATGCGCGATGCATTGGCGATTATTTTCCCTGGTTCCCAGCTCATGAAAGCTGTTAATCCACTGGGTTTCGTCGGCCGTCGCGATGTCTAACGGATGCGATGGCGTTCGTTGCAGCTAGGGCTGTGACGGCTGTTGCCGACAGCGCCAAGGCCATCAATGTAGATTTTCTTTTCATTGTTTATGGTTTTGATAAATACTTTGTTGGGGAGTTTCCCCACGATTGTGTTGTCGCTAGATGTTTAGGGCGCACCGTCGCCGCTCTGTTGGGCAAACGCCTGCGTAGAACGGCGATGGCGCGTATGCTGGGACTAGGGGTTTGGCACCTTAATGTGCCTTGCAGGGCTTGCCGTCTTTGGTTACGCGCACCACGTACGCCAGCTTTTTGCCTAATGGCCACGTTAGCCACGTCGCCAGCACGTGCTTGTAGCGGTGTGCTTTGCAACAGGAGGCCGTCGGCAGCCACTCACTTCGAGCGTGTAAAAAGTCCTGCTTGTGCAAACTTCAATGTAACGCTCTCGGCGAAGGGTTGGGGCAGAACTTCTAGCTCGGAGGTGCTTTCTGCGGTGTTGATGCCGTTGGTTACGTTGCCCCCAGTCACCATCTGGGCGTTCGTTTGCTCGTCTGTTCCCGCAGTAGTTTTTCTAGTTTCAGCGTTGCGCCGCACGTGCCTTCGGCAGCATCAGCTAACGGTGGCAGCCTCGCCATCGCTCACGATGGTGGCTCCGGTTAGTGTCCAAGTGGCGGTGGTTGTGATGGGCAACGAACCCATGATGCGGGATAACCCAGTGCATTGTTTTGAGGGACGGAAAGACTTGTGCAGTTTCGAGGTGTCTTCGCCGCCGCTTCCCACCATTTGCACAAGAATTCCCGCGGGTGTCGTAGTCTTTACGGAAGTTGCCGAAGTTGGTAAACGTGCCGTCTTTGCTTATCTCTTCAAAGGTGTAATAGGCTTTGAGGTTGGCGGAACCTTGTCGGCGTCGTATCCGCGCATGGCTTCAATCACCTCTTGGGCATTCGGTGCCTTGTTCCACACCTGCACTTCGTCTATCAGACCGTTGAAACCAGCCTTATAAACGCCGCCTCCACCGATGTAAATCTCTGCACTGCGTGCGCGATTGATTTCAGGTAGCGGGTTGTTTTCGCGGCGGGTGCTCTGCTCGAAGTCGGTTTCGGCCACCAATTTGCCGTTGATGAACATCTGTTGGTGGTTGTCTTGCTGCGTAACAACGAGGTGATGCCACCGCCGGGCGTTGTTGGAAAACCCGTTGACATCATTTGCGGGTTAGGATCGTCGTGAGCTTTCAGCCCATTGTGTTGAACGACACTTCGTTTGCCTTGTGTCCTTTCCACGCTGGGCGTATGGTTCCCACAAATCGCCCCAGTTGTTGTGCGGCCAACGGTCGTGAATGGTGTTCTTGTTGATGAGGTTTGTGCCCTGCTTGTCGTGTGCAAAGTTGCTCGGCTTAAACCATAAGGCGTACGAATCGGGTTTGCCTTCCTGCACATAGGCGGGAATGTTGAGCATGTATGGGTCGTTGATGATGAGTGCGCGCGACATTGTGCCCTCGCCTTTGTTGCCGCGGAAGGTGTAAAGTGAGGTGTTGGCCATCCACTTTGGCCTTATCGACGGCTATTTCGTCGATGTGGTGCAGCACCCGTGGCTAATGGCGTAATCTGAACCATTCCGCGCACCACGTTTTTCTTTGCCGTCGGGGTAAGTTAAGTGCAGGTCGTACAGGCCTTCGGCGGCTAGTTTGGTGGTAATCTCGTGGGTGTTGTTGGCTCGTGCCACTCTTCTCCGTTGTCAGCGCGCTTAATTCGCCAGTCGGCAATGGGCTTTGCCAGAGGGTCGAGCATCTTTTATGCGTAGAAGGTTTCGCCGGGCTTAACCACGGGTTTGTTAACCTTTACCTCGTAGGATGGGGCGTTGTAAGGGCACGTCTTTGGGCTCGCTCACCCGATGTCCGACTTCGTTCGCCCGTCAGGAGCAACGGCTCGCACGCCAATTCGCACCTTCCGACCCTCGGTCGTGGCCATGATGGGCGCGTCAACAACGTATGTTGCCCACGATGTTGTGGCCGTTAGTAGCTGCTGGGGCGTGCGCCGGGCTGTGCAGAACACTTCGTAATACCACGTGTCACATCGTCGTTGTACACGCTTTTTCGGTTGTGGGGTGGCGGTAGTCATGGTGTATCGCGCCTTAAAGTCGAGAGGTGTTGTGCTTTCACGCAATATGCGCACGTCCTCAACCGGTGTAGGCGGAGCGAAGTGCAGCTTGGGGTCGCGTAAAGCCCCTCGCCCACCAGCATGTTGTAGTCTTTGGGGGTGTTGGTTAGCCGCAAACCCATCATGGCCACAGTGCAATCCTGCGTTATTCCCCATGTCGGCGAGGTGGTTTCAAAGCTGATCCATTGCCCCAACTTATCCGTTTGTGCGGTTATTTCCTTTTCTATATATTGTGGTTGCATCTTTTAGGGGCCACGAACAGGTGGGCATGGGTGGCAGCTTGCTTGTCGGTTTTCTTGTAAACGATGCTCAGCGTGGATTGGGGTGTGGCGTTGAGCATGGTCTGTAAACAACTTAACGCGCGAGTAGGGCGTTGAGCCATGCAGAGCGTAGCACTGAGCCGCCGAAGTAAGCATCGGCAAAAGTGAAGTCGGCTTGCACCATGTTGCCCACCGTTTTCGGGCGTAGCTTGGTCGTTGGCATCGGTTATCCACCATCGCCACGTGGGCAATAGGTCTTGTGTGTTGAGGTTATACCACTTGTGGTCGAAGGTGGTTGCCCTCGTTTCTAAACTTTTGGCCGTTGCCTAGGTTGAAACGCGACACGAAGGCATGGCGTTGATGGCACTGGCCGTAAGCAGGGCCGCTGAGGCCGTGGAATTTCTTCAACGCCTCGTTGGCCAACGGCTCGCCATTACCAATTTCGGGCGTTGCGGCGGGTTGCGGTGCCGCCGCTGAAAGTTAATTCGAGCTTGCGTTGGTAGGCATTTTGGATGGCAATGTCGGCCGAGCCGTTGTCGGTTGCGCTCTGATGAAGCGGGTTTTGGCTGTCGCGCCCCACAATCCGATGGAAGCGTTGAGCCGCGAAAGCGATTTGAGGCATCTTTCACCATGCCGCTCTTCTGTAGTCGAAACTGGCGTAGATGTCGTCAGGGTCTGAGTCCATACCTTTGGGCGAACTTCTGCGATGCGTCGAGCAACTGCCCTGTCAACCGTCAATTGAGAACAGCGCATCGGTGTTTCGCCAACCTTTACTGCCCAAGATGCCTGGTTTTGCGAATTAAGCGAGTTTTTGGAACGATATTTCGCCTGCATAATTGGTCAGTCCGTACCAATACCTTCAAACTTCCAGCCAATTTTTCGGCGAACGTGGCAGTCGTGAAAGAAATCCATCAGTCGGCGAATGGTTTCTGGGTCTGAACGAAATTGCGAAATTTATCCCCAATCCGTTTACGCCATAGTACTTCATGAAGCGAATAAGCTTTTCCGACCAGATGAAACGCCCGTTAGAGTCGGTTTCTGACGAGGCCGATGAGCACCTGCGAATAGTCGTTTGCCAGAGCGTAGTTGGCGTGTATTTCAAGCGAATGTGGGAACAGATGGCAAGCATCCGCACTTACGCCGTTCTTAGCGGCCACGTCCGAAGCCTGCGGAGACCCTAATCCACGGTGCACTCAATTGCCGTGCATGTCTGCTCGACCATAGGGCTGAAAGTGTCGCCTTCAAAACAGTAGCGGGGAATGCTTTTCCATGTGGTGGAGGGTCGTCAGCGGTGTCCACATCAGCAACTTGCGCCTGCGGTCTAGGTTTTGGTTCACAATATAGTCGCCTTGCGCTTCGTTGATACGCTGGCGCGGCTTTTACGCGCGACACGTAAACTCTTCGTCGATGGGTTTGTACCACTTAGCGGTCAGCAGGGTTGCCAACGATGAAAAAGCATCCCACCATTGCTTGGCGGTGATGGTGTTGATGTCCATCAGGTGCGATGGGGTACGTTGCGCCTTTGCGCTTATGGCCAGCGTGGCCAACGCAATAGCAACGAGGGTGTTTCTGGCTTTTCATTGTTTGGGTTTAATGTCTCGTGCGGGTAACTTTGCCGTTTAGGTTGCGTTCCTTTGCGAGGACGGTTGTTTTGTATTTTTGTTTTTAAGCATCAATGTAGTTCGGGGCTAAAAGCTAGCCGTGGGCATGTCTTCGTGGTACGTCGATGCTTCCTTCTCTTAGTCGGTGTTAGGTCAGTTAGTTTCAGTTTTGTTCTCCAGTGTTCTCAGCGCGTTGTAGTGTACGTGCATCCACTGTTCGCACCGAGATACCCATCTCTTGAGGCAATGTCTTTGTTCTTCATATCGTGCAGATAGCTAAGCGTAAAAAGCCTCCTTGCTTTTGGGCGGCAGTTGCTCGATAGCGGTGAGTAAGCTTATGAGCTTAGTTCTTTGCAGGCCAAGTTGAAGGCCACATCGCAGCATCGGGCGAGTAAAGCTGCCGTTTTGCTTTCCATGTCAGCAACGGTGGCGAATATCAGTTCCACCACTGCACGATGTTTTAGCACGTTAAGCGATTGCGTGTACACCGTTCGGTAGGTGAATGCACGCACACGCAGCCGTAGAGATGTCGTCGCGCCTGTTCCACAACTCAAGAGGCGCTTGTAGCACATCGTCACCATCAACAGTACCCAGCAAGCGTGCGGCATGTGCGCTAGCTGTGGGTATAAGTCGCGAAAAGTATGTTCGGAACTCCTTTTCTGTCATGTTTTGGGTAGGTGCGGTTTAATGGGGTTTTGTCCATCGGTTTTAGCCTTTTGTTGCGTTTTTTAGCTAGTTTGTTGCAGCGGCTTTTCGTGCCTGTGCTAATAGTTTTCTGCAAATATCACGCATTGTTAACGAACCAGCGCAAGTTTATAAGACTTTTTGCAAAACAAAAATTAGGTAAGCACAGGCGTTGGAGAAAAGGTTTAGGTTGTTGTCTGTTGTTTTCGTGGTTTTTGTTAGGCTGGTATGGCGTGTTGGTGTGTGGTTGATACACCTGCTTTTGCCTTTAAACTAATTTGCCCCAAGCACTTAACGAGGGTGGTTGGGGGCAAGGATATTGTGCGAAAATCTTCACTCCGAGGAAAAGGCTGCGTGGCTGGTGGGGCCGTAAACGTAGTCGGAGGCTCGCGATGGGCCTTTGTCCGGGTCTTTCTGGTGAGGCATCCAGCGGGTTCTGAACGCCTGCGCTAGCCTGCAACTTCACTTGGTTGTAAAGGTAGAAGTCGTATAGCCCAGTTTCAAGTTCAGCGTGAGGAACGAGGCGTACGCTCGATGATGGAGAAGTCTTTGGTGCGTTCGCTGCCGCGCTTGGGGTGTCCAACGAACATCCCTGCCTGTGTAAACGCCCGAGAGCGACAGTTGAAATCTATCATCGGGCGCACGTTCAGCGTGAAATAACCATAGGTGTCGGGCGTGCGCAGCGAGGCGTTTGGTGGTTTTAAACTCGTCAGCAGCATCGTCGTCCCATTCTTCGGCCGTGCGATAACGGCTGTTTGCCACGTAAATCCGGCCTGCGATGCGCCCAAGAAGATAGCGAAAGCCTTGCCTTCGAGTTCAGCCCAAACACCGTTGCACCGTTAGAGTTGTAGCGTTCTTCCCACGTGCGCCATCAATAACGACGTCGTCAGGCCAGCTTGCGCGTGGCAAACATGTTGTTCAGACGGTGTCGAAGCCCTCGATAAGCAGGGTTGGCTTGCACCGTTCCAAAGCTTTTATAGAGGTCGGCCGATGCACTGAAACTGTGCGAACGCTCTTCTTTCAGGTCCCTGGCGAGGGCAATCTTCACGCGGTCGCCGTCAGAAATCTTGGTGTGCAGGTCTTCGTCGAAGGCTTGCGGGCCCTAAAACCGCCAGCGTATGTAAGGCGGAAGTTGGCGTTGGGCGTGGGATTGTAGCGCAGAGTTCACGCGCGGACTGAATATCAGGTGCGAAATAAGGTTGTGCTTGTCTGAGTCGACCGCCCAACAACAGTCCCCAATGGGCGTTCTTCCACTCGTTTTGCACGAAGGCACTACTGATGCGCACGCGCTGTTCGAGCAGGCTGTTGTAGCCCAACGAGCGGTCTTTTATGCGGTCGAAGCTGTATTCGGCCCCCACGGTAAGGTCGGCTGGCATAAACAACAGTCGGTCGAAGTTGTGCACATACTGCGCTCCGGCAATGTAGTTGATGTTGTGCGTAACGTTATATGCCCGTTGTGCCTTGTCGTAAGCCTGCGCGTTGGCCAAAATTTCTTGTTGGTCGTCGGGCGGTTTGCCGCGTCTTCCCTCGCTCATGTCTAGAAGCTAAGCCCCAGCTTGTAGGCCTCGTTCAGGGCCTTCTGACCCTCGGCTGCGCCTGATGAGTTCGCCCAATCCGCCAGTAATAACTTTTGCGGTCTACATTTTGAAACAGGGTGTATGCGCTGAAATGTCCCTTGCCGTTGGGAGTTGAAAAGGTCGTAAGCCAAGCTGCCGCCGTTGATGGTATGCTCTATTTGTTCGACGATGTTGGCCTCGTGGGGCGGCAAGAAAAGTTTGTTGCCGCCACGGCGAAACTCTTTCAGCCCATGATATTTCAGGTAACCTTCAGGTAATCGGTGAGCCGAAGGAAGGTGCTAAGCCCCAAAGTTTTTGATTGTCTAGCGTGGGCAAGTCGGTGTATCCGTCGCCATCGCGGTCGTAAAGCCGAGCGGTGTCTGCTTTGCGCATAGAGGTAAAAGCCTGCTCTGCCGTTGGTTGTAACAACCGAAACGTTGCCCGTTGTGTTGTTGTCGAAAGCGGTGAGAGCCAGTTATTGCGCCAGTGATGGTGTGCGCCAGCTCGGCCGAATTTTCGCTAGGCTCCTTGGTAATGATGTTGATGGTGCCGCCAATGGCCGATGCACCGAAGGTGCCGAGCCGCCTCCACGAACTATTTTCCACGTTCTATCATGTTGGCGAGGTATCTGTTCGGGTCCGTAAACGCCTTGTGGGGCAGTAAACACGGGCGCGAGTCTACCAATATTTGCGAGTAGTGGCCGTCGAGGTCCGTTGATGCGCACCTGCGAAAAGCCGCAATTGGTGCAGTTGTCTTCGGTTCGCACGCCGGTTGGAAGTTGAGTCCTTGCACCAATGTCGTTGAATGGGTGAACTCGAACAATTTCGTGTCCAGAACATTCACGATAACGGGCGACTCGCGCCCTAAGCGTTAGGCTGCGATTGGCCGAAACAACCACCTCGTCTGGCGCAATTTCGTCGGGCGTTAGCTCAAAGTTCTGCTCCGCGGTATAGTTTCTTTCGGTGGTAACCTCTTGTCTAAGTGCGCGATAACTCAGAACGCACTTCTATTTTCACCTTTCCCAAGGGCAGGTTGTTCAGCGCGTAGTGCCCTTCGGCATCGGTGGTGGTGGTTATCACCGTGCCAACCACCAGCACACTGGCGTGCGATAGAGGGTTGCTGTGTTTTGCTGTCTACCACGCTGCCTTTTTATGTTAGCATCGGTTTTTCTTTCACTTCGTTTTTCTGCCCGCAGGCCAATAGGGGATGCTTAGGGCGAATGTTGCGCAGAGTGCGAACATCAGTTTAAAAATTGTTTTCTTACTGTTCTTTTCTTTTTCATTTACATTCACTTTAAAAAGGCATGTTCTGTAAACCTTCACGCACTTTTGCAATTCGCCCTTTCGGGGTTCTTATCGTTCCTCGAAAAAGTTTTGGAGCTCGCCTTTTTAATTTGTTAATGCAAAGTGTAGCTTTGTTGAGATATGCACATGCAATACCTGAAGTGGGAAAAAGGTGAAAAAGTGAAAGGGTGAAAAAGGTGAAAAATGGCTGCGCCCTTTTAAAAGGTGAAAAGGGTGAAAAAGGGTGAAAAAGATGGCTACGCCCTTTTAAAAAGGTGAAAAAGGGTGAAAAAGGTGAAAAATGGCTGCGCCTTTTAAAGGTGAAAAAGGGTGAAAAAGGTGAAAAAGATGGCTGCGCCCTTTAAAAGGTGAAAAGGGTGAAAAGGTGAAAGGGTGAAAAGATGGCTGCGCCCTTTTAAAGGGTGAAAGGGTGAAAAAGGTGAAAAATGGCTTCCTCTGTAACTTGTAAACTGGTCAACTCGTAAACTGCCCAACCCCTCGTTAACTTCTCAACTCGTCAACTAACATCTTGTTCTTGTAACCAGTCAACTCGTTAACTGAAAAAGCCTCTCGTTAACTCGTCAACTGCGCTGTTTCTCGTCAGCTTGTTTTTGTCCTCTTTTCAGCAAAATTTTTAACACAAATATTGCCCTTTTTATCCACCAACCGCCTGCTCGGTCGCAAAAATTCGATTCTCGCGAGGGTTGGTTTTTCATTCAAAATGGGGTTAGTTGTAAATGCAGGCAAAATGAATATTTATTTCCATAACACCGCCATTGACGCAGACATTGGGCCATTTGCAGCTAAATGTAGTGCAATATGCTGCTAAACGCAGTGCGTTTTTGATGCTAAACGCAACGCGTTTTGGTGCTAGTGCAACGCGTTTTGGTGCTAAACGCAAGGTGAAATGCTGCTAAATGCAGTGTTTTTGCTGCTAAATGCGAGGCAAAAAGCATAAAAATACGCTGCAATGGTATATTCAAAACCTTTTAGAACCATTAAAAACAGGGTTAGAAAAGGGCAAAACAGGCGTTAAAAACCTGCTTTTTGCAGTAAAAAGCAGGTTTTGAGCGTGATAGCGAGTGGGCAACAATTAAGCTAAAAATGGTGCACAAAATGCAGGGTGATGTTCTAAAAACGGATTAAAACTGAAAACCGCAAGGCTGCAAATAGCGGCTAATTACCATCATGACGCTTTATATTTTCGCTAGAATGAGGGCGACGACGAGATATGTTTTGTAAAACAATCGTACCCTTTTAACTTTTGGTTTGGCAAGTTAGTGAGGTTTTCTCATTTTATAGTCAAACAAATTGCTTGAAAAATGGTTGTTAAACGAGATGTAAGACGTGCGTAGCATCGGGCATCCATAACCTTATACACAGAGGATAAGGTTCACGTTTTGTTTGTTTTACGATGCCTATGGCTTCCCAAATCCATTTCTGTTTCACTATAAATGAAGTATAATATGGTGGAAAAGACTGACATTTTTCAGGCACTGAAACTTTCTGAACTTAGCTACTCTGCTCACCGAACATGAGGCAAACCCAACAAGATGTTTTGTTTGCACCGCAAAAAGAAGGGACAGGCGCGGCAGTAGCTCCGACACAGAACGCTCAATTCTTTCAATTTGGAAAGAAATTGGAAAAAATGAAAGAATTAGAACGTTTGCCGACAAACCAAAAAGGCGATGGTTGGCCAGAAGGAAAGGGGCGATTGGGCCGAAAGGGTACACCTTATTATATAGGCAAGTAGAGGCGGCGTGGGGCGAAGTTTTGTGCGCGCGGCGGACGAGATGGTACGAATGGGATGGTAAGCGGAAAAACATTAAACTGTTTTCGCCAGTTAAAAGAGCGCGAAGTGGGCTAAAATATTGAAATGTTAAAAACAGCCCTTTTAGGGCTTGCTTTTGCATCTCTATATATATTCAGTTGGTTGATTGTTTTGAAAGTAAATTCTGCTAACCTTGCATGCGTTAGTGTTCCTCTTGTGCAAAGCGGTATGTTTCGGCATAGGTTTTGCACAAAATAAAGAAGGGCATGGCAGACAAATCGCTGGCCGCGGGCAACTAGTCCACGGCTAAATAAAAAGCATCAAATTATTCTACAACACCGTAAACAAAACAACTGACAAACTTACCATACTATCGAAAAACGACAGGAAAGCCATTCTTGAGCTTATACATCGGCAGGTGGTGCCCGCCATTGGATGTACTGAGCCTATCGCTGTTGCACTATGCGCGGCGAAGGCTAAGGAACTCTTTGGCACAAACGCCCGAAAAGAATTGACGTGCGATTGAGTGCCAATGTACTTAAAAACGCTATGGGCGTGGGTATCCTGGCACGGGGATGATTGGACTTGCCTATCGCCATCGCCTTGGGCGTACTTATCGGCGACAGCGAAAAACAACTGGAAGTGCTCAAAGGTTGTACGCCCGAGAGCGTTAAGCAGGTAAGAAACTGATTGCCGCGAATGCATCGACATCAAGTTGGAGGAGGAAGACGAAGACAAACTCTTTATCAACAGTACCTGCACGTGCGGCGACGAAGTGGCCGAGGCACGCATCAAGGGTCGCACACCAACTTTGTTTACCTGCGCAAAAAGCGACAAGGTGCTGCTAGACAAGGCCGCATATGCAGCGCAGAAACGGTGGCTAAAACAGACGTGGAACTGTCGATGCGAAAAGGTGTACGAGTTTGCAACGGAGACGGCTTTGGACGACTTGCGCTTTATCGCGAAGCCAAAAAGCTGAACGAGAATGCCTCGCGTGCTGCGGATTGGAGGACAATACGGCCACCAATTGGGTAAAACGATGTGCAGTCCAGCTAGGTCGTGGCGTGCTGGGCGACAGCGTGTTTGCGCATATTCTCTCGGCAACTGGCGGGCATGCGATGCGCGTATGGCGGGCGATGGTTCCTGTGATGAGCAACAGCGGCAGCGGCAACAAGGCATTTGCACAACGGTGCCTGTAACGACATTCGCACGCGAGAACCACAACACCGAAGAGGAACTTATCGGGCGCTAATTATCAGCAATCTGACGGCCATCTACATCAAACAGCACCTCGGAACGCTGTCGGCTCTGTGCGGATGCGTGGTGGCCAGCACGGGAAGCAGCTGCGGAATAACCTACCTGATGGGCGGAACGTTCGAGCAGATTTGCTATTCGGTAAAGAATATGATTGCCAACCTAACGGTATGATATGCGATGGTGCAAAGCCTTCGTGCGCATTGAAACTCTCGTCGGGCGTTAGTACGGCCGTGTTGAGCGCGATGTTGGCCATTCAACATAAGTATGTAACATCTGTTGAGGCATTATCGACGACGATGTGGACCGCTCGATACGAAACTTGGCTGCCATCGGGGCCGAGGAATGGACGAAACAGATAAGTATGTGCTGAATATTATGACGCATAAATCGTGTTAACTAAAAATAATAAACCCATTGGGCGAGGAAAACAGTAGGTGTAAGGCCGTTGTGGCAACCCTCGTCTTCCAGTCCATAGACTTGTTAACCCATCAACTGGTCAGCTGGTTTACCAGTAAACTCGTTAACTGGTCAACTAAAAATAACAACAAACCCAAACCCCACCAAATATGAAGAAAATTAGATTGACCTTACTGACGGCTTTACTTGCCGTCTTCGCGTTGGGGGCATCGGCACAGATGCAAAACCCCGTACATGTAAGCGTACAGCAGGAACAAAATTCGCCCACCGAGGTGGACGTTATCTTCACTGCAAAAGATTGATAACGGCTGGCATGTCTACTCAACAGGCCTGCCTAGTGGCGGTCCGATTTCGGCAACCATTACCACAGAGAAGGCAGAAGGTGCACAAGCAGCAGGTAAACTGCAGGCCAAAGGCAAGGAGATTAGCAACTACGACAAGCTTTTTGAAATGAAGTTGCGCTACTTTGAAAACACGGTATACCTTTGTGCGAAATACAAAATCACTGGAAAAAACCCTATCGTATAAAGGGCTATCTGGAATATGGAGCATGCAGCGACCAAAACTGTTTGCCGCCTACACAGGTGGAATTCGACTTTAGAGCACGTGGTCCGCCAACGCTCCCGAGGCGAAAGAAACCAAAACGCCTGCACAACTGGCCAAAGAAAAGGCCGACTCGCTGGCTGCTCTGGCTGCCGCCAACGCTAATAATGCAACGACCGATACCGCCAAAACAGCCGCTGCTGCCGTTAACGGGGGCGGAAACAACGTGGAGCAAGGCGGACTTTGGGCACCGTTGTGGCGAGTGCGAGCCTATAACGGCGACCAAGAGCAAACAAGACAACTCTATGCTGTACATCTTTGCTATGGGTTTCATCGGCGGTCTGCTCGCACTTTTTCACCTTGCGTGTGGCCCATTATCCCCATGACGGTAAGTTTCTCAAACGCTCACAAAAATAAGGCAAAAGGCATTCGCGATGCCCTCACTTATGGCGTGAGCATCATCGTTATCTACGTGGCATTGGGCTGGCCGTCACTGCCGCCTTCGGCCCTTCGGCCCTTAACTCGTTGTCGACAAACGCTGTTTTCAACATATTCTTCTGCTTGTTGCTTGTTATTTTTCGCCCTTTCGTTCTTCGGATGGTTCGAAATACGCCTGCCCGACAAGTGGGGTAACGCCGTAGACAGCAAGGCATCGTCTACCAGTGGCGTGCTCAGCATCTTCCTCATGGCCTTCACCCTTTCGCTGGTGTCGTTCTCTTGCACGGGTCCCATCATTGGTTTCTTGCTTGTTCAGGTGTCTACATCAGGGCAGCATCATGGGTCCTAGCATAGGAATGTTAGGCTTTGCCGTGGCTTTGGCCCTGCCTTTTACGCTGTTCGCCCTCTTCCCTACATGGCTGAGCGCCGAAGTCGGGTAGCTGGATGAACATCATCAAGGTTGTGCTGGGCTTTATCGAGTTGGCCTTTGCTTTGAAGTTCTTCTCGGTGGCCGACTTAGCTTATGGATGGCACCTGCTAGACCGCGAAGTGTTCCTTTCGATATGGATTGCGCTGTTCTTCGTGCTTGGCCTTTACCTCATCGGACGTTTGAAATTCGCCAGCGACCAAAGGCAGTTCGGATGCCATGCCTGTACCTTGTGTGATGCTCGGATTGGTGTCGTTCGCCTTCGCCGTCTACATGATACCAGGCCTTTGGGGTGCTCCTTGCAAAGCCGTTAGTGCCTTTTGCACCACCCATGAACACGCAGGACTTTAACTTATACCATAACGAAGTGCGCGCGCAATACGACAGTTACGAGGAAGGAATGGCCGCAGCTGCCGCCCAAAGGCAAGCCGGTACTTGTCGACTTTACGGGCTTTGGCTGCGTAAACTGCCGTAAGATGGAGGCCGCTGTGTGGACAGACCCGCAGGTGGCGAGACAAAGCTTACGAAGGAGTATGTGCTGATTTCGCTATACGTTGACGACAAGAAACCGCTGCCCGAACCCGTAGAAGTAACCGAGAACGGACAGAAACGAACCCTTCGCACCATTGGCGACAAGTGGAGTTATCTGCAACGTAGCAAGTTCGGAGCTAACGCTCAGCCCTTCTATGTGGCCATCGACAACGCTGGAAAGCCGCTGGCAAGGTCGTATAGTTACGACGAGGACATCGCGCATTACATGGATTTCCTGAACCAAGGACTAGATAACTTTAAGAAGAAATAGGCTGTTGCGGGCGCAAAACCAGCAACAGCACTGGCCCAAAAACAGACAAGGAGAATGGTTGTAAGTCCATCTCCTTGTGCGTTTAGTAGGGGTTATCGGTTGGATGAAAGGCAAACACAAGATGCACACCTATTATATATAAGGCGTGTGCCGACGTTGTGCCAGCCGTTCAGCCACATTTCGGGTAGGCTTTCGCCTTATAGCTTTGCGGCATAACCCAAGGCGTAGGCCTTGATTTGTTTCACCATCGAGAGCAAACCGTTGGAACGGGTGGGCGAAAGGTGGTCTTTTAGGCCGATGGCATCAATGAAATGCAGGTCGGCATGTGCTATCTCGTCGGGCGTGTGGTTGCTTATCACCCTGATAAGCAGGGCGATAATGCCCTTGGTAATAAGCGCATCGCTATCGGCAGTGAACACTAAACGGCCGTCAACAAGGTCGCATTGTAGCCAAACACGACTTTGACAGCCTTCGATAAGGTTGCTTTCTACTTTATACGGCATCGAGTGGAGGAAGTGTGTTGCCCAAATCGATGAGCATTTGGTACTTATCCATCCAGTCGTCGAATGCCGAAAACTCTTCAATCACTTCTTCTTGAAGTGCATCTATGAGTTGATGTTGACATGTGTTATGGGGGTTTATGAGTTTTATAAGTTGGTGAACTGGTGAGGTTTTTTGAGTTAGGGGAGGTTGTGAGCTTTGGGGGTTTTAAAAAGTTGATGAGTTGGTACAAAACGAGCAACAATGCTCAATGCCTGCAAGACAGACTTCTTTGTCTATCCGCCAACAAGTTAACTCGCTCAACTCGCTCAACTTGTCGACTTGTCAACTCGTAAACTTGTTTACTTGTCAACCCGTTAACCCGTCAACTCGTGAACTTATCTATTTATTTACCTCGTTCTTTACCAGTTTAAACAGTTTATCGTTTGGTCTTACCTTGTCGGGAACGGGTATTGATACGCGCGTACCTTTTTGTGCTGTTTGCACTGGTTCCAACTCGTAGCGTATTTCTTTGGCATCGAAGAACATCACGCCCGTTGTTGGACCCGTTATCAAAAGATGGTCGTTAAGCTGCACTTCGCTGGCCTCAACAGCGATTTCGGCTAGCTCAACTTAGAGAAATGCTTAACAACTTTACCCACAAAGCACTTTTTTCTCGGTAGCTTTGTTTCCGTAGTGTTTAGTCCATTCGCCCATTGTCTGGCCTTGATAATATCCATCCCAGAAGCCGCGATTAAACACTGTGCTCAGTCGTTCGTCCCACTCGTCTTTCTTTTCTTCGGTGAACGAGCCGTCGAGAACGCTGGCGATAGCCTCCTTATAGCACCTCACCACGGTGTAAACATACTCTGGACCGCGTGCCCCTACCCTCGATTTTGAACACGCACGCCCGCATTCATCATCTGATCGATAAAGCGAACGGTCTTTAAGTCCTTCGGACTCACGATGTATTCGTTGTCGATGTCTCAGCTGCGTGCCCGTTTCCTTGTCGGTAACAGTGTACGAACGGCGACAAAGTTGCACACATTGGCCGCGGTTGGCCGACCTATTGGCGTCGTGCAGGCTAAATAACACTTTCCACTGACGGCCATGCACAGCGCGCCGTGGCAAAACATCTCGATACGAACGGGGTCGCCATTAGGACCAAGCACGCGTTGTTCGTTAATCTGCTTGTATATTTCGGCCACCTGTTCCATGTTCAACTCGCGCCAACACAACCACATCTGCAAATTGGGCGTAAAACTTCAACGCGTCGATGTTGGATATGTTCAGTTGTGTGGAAAGGTGAACCTCAACGCCCACCCTGCCTACAATACATCATTACGGCCACGTCGCTAGCGATAACGGCAGACACCTGCGCTTCTTTGGCGGCGTCTACGATGGTGCGCATCGTTCCAGGTCGTCGCCATAGATAACGGTGTTAACCGTTAAATAACTCTTCATGCCATGTTCGCGACAAGTAGCAGCAATGTCGCGAAGGTCGTCTATCGTGAACTGATTGGCCGAATGCGAGCGCATGTTCAACTGGCCGATGCCGAAATAAACCGAGTCGGCACCAGCTTGTATCGCTGCAACGAGGCTCTCTCGCGAGCCTACCGGTGCCATTATTTCAAATTCTCTTATCTTGTTATTATCCATTTATTATCCTTTGCTTTTTGCAAAGTTACGCGAAAAATGGTATCTTTGCCCATCATGAACAGAATTATTCTCATACTAGTGGCGTTGGCCACGCTATGCTCGTGCACCTCGAAAAAGCAGGCCAAGGGGCCTACCACGAGGCTGCCTAAGATAGAGATATTGCTGAAAACCACGCCCGTAAAGGACCAGGACGAAAGTCAGCTGTGCTGGATATTCGCCATGTTAGCCACAATTGAAACCGAACACCTTATGCGTGGCGACTCGGTAAACCTCTCACGGCGTACGTTGCGCGCATGGCTTTGCGCCAACGCATACAAGAACGCGTACCTTGCAAAAGGAACGCGCCCGATACACTGCGGGTATGGCCTCGAACGCTCTTTCGGCCATTGCCGACCAGCTTGTTGGCATACGATACGTATCATGTGGAAGATTACAGCGTGTTCAGCGCGTTCCCTAAAGAAAGCAGCCAACCTTGTAAGCTGGCCGTAGCGCAGCAAGAAGGCCTTGTAAAGGCTAGTACAACGTTACGATAACCCTAGCCGATCAATCAATTGGCGCACTACCAGGGCACAATTCATGCTGGGGAGCCGAATATACGCTTGGCGAATTTGGGCGAAGTGTGCTGACACGACGAGTATGTGGGGCTTACCAGCTTCACCCACCACCCTTTAACACAGCATTCGCCCTCGAAGTTCCAGATAATGTTAACCGCGATTGCTTGTTAAATCTGCCCATCGACAGCTTAGTAAGCCTTACAGAGCGGTCGTTACGCGCCGGTCATCCTTTGTTGGGAAGGCGATGCATCCGAACGGGCTTCAATTTCGCGCAAGCCATTGCGCATTCCCTGAACACAGCACCGCCCCTACGCAGCAAATGCGGCAGCGCGAGGTTCGAAACGTTTCGCACAACCGACGACCATTGCACTGGCCATCGTGGGCTTTGGCGCGCGATGCGCAAAGGCAAACGCTACTTCATTATGAAGAATTCGTGGGGCACAGACAATGCCTTTAAGGGCTTTATGTTTATGTCGGAAGATTATTTTAGGATGAAAACCATCGCCCTTTGGGCACAACGCGAGTGCTTAGGCGCGTAACAATACGCATTTGCCCAGCCTTTCTGTCTTACAAGAAAGGCTGGGCAAAGCTCATGTTTCTAGGGCCTTAGCAAGCTGTTTTTGCTTGCCTTCTTGCCTATTTCTTTTCCTCTTCGCTCACTCTTTTGAGGGCTTTGGCATCTCCTTGGCCTTAACCTTAATCGTGTCGAACCCTTCGCCGTACACGCCGATAACGGCACTCTGACTAACAAAGGCGTTGGGGTCTATCAATTTAATCAGTCGGAAAATCATTTGGCTCTCGTTCTTCTTAGCCAGCACGCAAAGCACTTTCATTTTCCTTACCCGTGTACCATCCGTGTCCATCAAGAATGGTAACGCCGTGGTCGGTATGCAAGGCTATGGCGTTGGCAATCTCTTGATACTTGCGCGAAAAGATAAGGAACTGCACCGATTCGCGCCGCGCGTTCATCACATAGTCGAGCATAAAGTTCTCCACAATCATCGTACATAGTCCGAAGACTGTCATCCGCGCCCTGTTCGTAATACGTTCCGAACTGCGGAAAGAAGAAACAGCTACCGATGATAAAAGATGTCTACAAGGAACAACACCTGACCCAACGACAGGTTGAAAAACTTGTTTACTACGGCGGCAATGATGTCGGTTCCACCCGTGCTGCCATTGTTAAGGAACACGATAGCCAACGACGAACCCGTTAACGTACAACCGATGAGCAACGACATGAAGTTGTTTCCAGGGCCAAGTATCTGCACAAACTGGTCGGTCCCTCAATCTTTGGCATCAGCTCTTGCGCATATTCCAGCAAGAAATACAAGGCTGCCGTGGCATAAATGGTCTTTAACAGGAAGCGCCAGCCCAGCACTTTCAGTGCCAAAACTAAGAGCGAGATGTTGATGATGGCGTAAGTGTACTCTATCTTAAAGCCCGTGGCGTAGTTAACAACGAGCGATGCGCCCATAACACCGCCCGTTACAATCTCGTAAGGTATGATAAACACCACCAGGCCAAAAGTGTATAGGCAGAGGCCGAGCGTGATAAACACATAGTCTTTAATCTCGCTAAGGAGCATTTTATGGTCGATTGTCATATCAAATTTGAGTTTATGAGGGTTTTAGTTTATGAGTTTTTGAGTTTATGGGTTGGTGATTTTTTGAGTTGAGAAGTTTTCTGAGTTGGTGAGTTTCTGAGTTTACAGTCTCAAAAACTAATCAACTCATTAACTCAAAAACTCACCAACTTAAACATCATCCTTTCACCACGATGTTAACGATTTTCTTCGGCACAACGATTACCTTCACCACCTGTTTGCCTTCAAGGAACTTGGCCGAGCGTTCGTCATTCATGGCCGCTTGTTCTATTTCGGCATTGGTAGCGTTGGCAGCGAGGCCTTTTGGAAACGTGCTCTTGCCGTTAAAGGCGATGGCTAATTGCACTTCGCTCTCTTCGAGATACTTCTCTTCGTAGGCTGGCCACTGCGCATCGCACACCGATTGCTCGTTGCCCAGAGCCGCCCACAGCTCTTCGGCGATGTGCGGAGCGAAAGGTGCGAGGGCAACCACCAACTTCGAGAGCAGCTCTTTATTGGTGCAATGGGCTTGCGACAGTTCGTTTACGCATATCATAAAGGCTGCCACGGCCGTGTTATACGAGAAGGCGGGGATGTCGGCCGATACTTTCTTCAGCAATTTATGAACCGATTTAAGCTGTTCTGCCGTTGCCTCGGCATCGTTTGGCATAAACTCGCCCGTGCGCATGTTGTAGAACAAGCCCCAGAACTTCTTCAAAAAGCGGTGACAACCATCAATTCCGTTGGTGTCCCACGGCTTACTTTGCTCCACCGGACCAAGGAACATCTCGTAAAGACGCAGTGTGTCGGCCCCGTAGTTCTCAACGATGAGGTCGGGGTTTACCACGTTGTACATACTCTTCGACATCTTTTCTACGGCCCAACCGCACACATACTTGTCGTTTTCGAGCACAAACTCGGCATCCTTATATTCGGGTCGCCATGCGCGGAAGGCCTCAATGTCCAGCACATCGCCATGAACGATGTTCACATCCACGTGTATGGGCGTAACCTCGTATTAGTCTTTCAGTCCCAACGACACGAAGAGCGGAGCCTTATTGCCTCGCCTTCGGCCCTGTCACGATATACAAAGTTGCTTCGGCCTTGAATCATACCCTGATTAACCAACTTTTGGAACGGTTCATCGTTTACGGCCACGCCCAAGTCGAAGAGAAACTTGTTCCAGAACCTACTATATATAAGGTGTCCTGTGGCGTGTTCCGTTCCGCCCACATAGAGATCCACGTTCTGCCAGTAGCTAACGGCCTCCTTGCTCACCAGTGCATCGTTGTTGTGAGGGTCCATATAGCGAAGGTAATAGGCCGAAGAGCCGGCGAAACCAGGCATGGTGTTCAGCTCTAAGGGGAACACTTGCACCCCGTCTATCAGGCTCTTGTCTACCACTTGGCGTAGCTTTTCTCGTCCCACGCCCATGCTTTGGCGTTGCCCAATGGCGGTTCGCCCGTTGCCGTAGGTTGGTAATTGTCCACCTCTGGCAATTCAAGCGGCAAGCATTCTTGTGGAATCATGTAGGGCATGTCGCCCTTATAATACACGAGGAACGGCTCTCCCCAATAGCGTTGGCGCGAGAATGTGGCATCGCGAAGGCGATAATTCACCTTGATGCGACCCAGGTTGTGGCGCGAAACATATTCTTTGGTCTTGGCGATAGCCTCCGTAACAGTCAGTCCGTTTAGCACCAAACCCTGCGTTTGGCCATCGTTAGCGACGTTGTTTGCGGCGGGCGAGTTGATCACGATGCCCTCTTTGGCATCGAAACTCTGCTCCGAAATGTCGGCCCCTTCGATAAGTGGCACGATGGGTAGCGAGAAATGGCGAGCGAAAGCGTAGTCGCGACTATCGTGTGCAGGTACGGCCATGATGGCTCCCCGTGCCGTAACCGGCCAGCATAGTCGCTTACCCAGATGGGAACGGCCCCACCTGTGAGTGGGTTTATGGCGTAAGCACCCGTGAAAACGCCGCTAACCTTGCGGTCGGCAATGCGTTCGCGTTCGGTTCTTTTCTTCGTTGCCTCAACGTAAGCCTGCACTTCGGCGCGTTGTTCGGGTGTGGTAAGGCGGTCTACCAATTCGCTTTCGGGAGCCAGCACCATGAAAGTAACGCCGAAGATGGTGTCGGCACGAGTGGTAAAGATGGTGAAACGTTCGTTGCTATCTTTCACAGCAAACTCCACTTCGGCCCCTTCCGAGCGACCAATCCAGTTGCGTTGTGTCTCTTTTTAGCGAGTCGGTCCAGTCCACTTTGTCCAGTCCTTCAAGCAAACGCTGTGCATACGCACTAACGCGAAGGCACCATTAGCGCATCTTCTTTTTGCACAACGGGGTAGCCACCACGCACACTAACGCCGTCAACCACTTCGTCGTTGGCCAGCACCGTGCCCAGTTCGGCACACCAGTTCACTATCGTTTCGCCCAGATAAGCAATGCGATAGTTCATCAACGTGGCCTGTCGGGCGTGCTCGTCCATAGCTTTCCACGCCTCGGCCGTGATGTTCAGTTCTTCGCTACAAAGCAGCGTTAAGTCCTTCCGTGCCCTGTTTGGCCAATCGTTCTTCAAGTTGGGCGATGGGCAAAGCGCGTTGTTGGTCGTTGTCGTAATACGAATCGAACATCTTTTGAAAAGCCCACTGTGTCCATTTATAATATGTAGGGTCGCAGGTACGCACCTCGCGGCTCCAATCAAACGAGAAACCGATGCGGTCTAGCTGCTCGCGATAACGCGCAATATTGGTTTCGGTGGTCACGGCAGGGTGTTGTCCCGTCTGTATGGCGTACTGTTCGGCCGGCAATCCGTAGGCATCATAGCCCATAGGGTTAAGCACATTGTAGCCTTCCAGTCGCTTATGGCGGGCGTATATGTCAGAGGCGATATAACCCAAGGGGTGTCCCACGTGCAGCCCAGCCCCAGAAGGGTAGGGAACATGTTGAGTACATAGAACTTCTTTCTTTGCTGTTGTCTTCTACAACGCGATAGGGTTTGCTGTTCCTCCCATCGCTTTTTGCCACTTTCTTTTCTATTTCCCTAAAATTATATTCCATCTTGTTTTTATTTATTTATTCTTATTCAAATTGTTGACGAATGAGTTTGTAAGGCTATGAGTTGTTAAGTTTATGAGTTGCCAAGTGGGTTTATAAGGTTGTAAGTATGTAAGTTGTCGAACCAGCCTTTTGGCTGACAAGTTTAATAGGCACAACCATCTTTTTCACCTTTTTCACCTTTCACTTTTTCACCTTGTAAAAGCCTTTTCACCTTTTCACCCTTTCACCTTTTAAAGGGCGAAGCCATTTTTTCACCTTTTCACCCTTTTTCACCCTTTCTAACCGCCCTTTTTCACCTCTAACCGTCTTATCAACCGCAAAGTTACTAAAAGTTTTCTCCCCGAAATGCAAAAGCGGCTGCTAATGTGTTTGTTTTGCGTTTTAGAGAAGAAAGTGTAGAACACAAACTGGTAAATAACAGAAAAACCATGCCGCATACATCCTTCAAAGATGCAACATGGGCATGGTGATGGGCTTATTGATGATAGTAATCACCTCAACAGCAATGTTTGGCGCTGCTTATGTAACGGGTACAACCTCAAATGGCGTGGCTATCGTGCGGCGACCAAACTTGCGTAGCAGTGTTACAAGGTCTTCTCTTGGGGCGTCTTTGTCTAATTGCAATTGCGAAGTACTGGGTATGCGCGATGCAAAAACGCCAAAGTTCATGGGTGGTGTACGTTTTTATCTTTTGCAGGAAAGTTAGACAATGGCACAATACGGCTCTGTTGTTTAAACTCCTCGCTGTAACTGAACTGCCAAACGCCACCCGAATAAAGTAGTGTGCCCACGGTCAGTTTGCCCCAAACTAACGTTGAACGCGGCGTCTATCTCAGCGTTCAACACCATATCGCTTTGACTTTCAGACCAAAACATCCGTAAAAGTTTTTCTTTATATCCTTTATAGACAACATTTTATGCAATTTGTTAAACCGCTGAAAAGCCTATTAAGCAACAATTCTGTCACCGATTCTATTGGATACCACTTGTGTCCGGTCTTGGCAATGTAGCGAATCCAGTTTTTACGGTTGGCCTTATAGCTTGCCACTTAGCAAACGATAGTCGTAAACGCCAATGAATTTCTTCGGGGCATCACCATCTACCGAGATGGTGTCGTCAATGAAGTAGTCATTGTGTTTTGATAACAAGAAGCTTTTTGGTACTGCGTAACAAGAGGCCCTGTAAAGTTCTCTATCTTATGGAAAAGGTATCTTATCCAAGCTCCTACAGTACGTTTTATGTCCGTCATAGCAAAGATAATATAATTATATGAGAATAAAAAGCATTTTTGCTTTTTCTTTTTGACGTTGTTCCGTTTTCGTATATTTGCGCATACAACGATGCCTTAATCACCTTCATTTCATAAGCGGGGCGTTTAAGTGTTGACAATGCGGCTATCCAGATTTGGAGAAACAACCCCAAAACAAGTTTTTATTAAATACATCAATATGAAACCAACCATCGCACACACACACACCGCGTTATAACACGTATCGTGTTGTACATCGCACTTTGCGCCTGCATCGTAAGCGTATTTGTTTCGGCTTGTGCCTTTGTGCCCACTGCCTCGAATTTCCCACGCGACAAGGTTGAGGCTTGGCATGAACACCAAAGTAAGGGGCATAATGGGTAAAGCCGTTCAGCGAAGACACGTTTCTGGAAGGAGAAAAACGCGTTGATGTTCTTCATTATAAGGAGGCAGTAAGGGGTTAAGACACAAGGGTTTATACTCACTACTTCACTGCGGTTTGAGAACGATTCGCTTACCGCAATCACTCAAAACGAGAAGATGGTGGATGAGGTTACGAGGGAAAGTAAGGTTCAATAATAAAGAATAAAAGTCGCACCCCTAACCCCCACTTCTAGGGGAAGGGGGCGCAGTGCGCTCATAATGCAACTCGATTGTTGGCATAACGAAGGTGCTTATCACTTCTTTGTTGTATTCAACATGAAAGTTATCTTTCCCAACACATGTGTACGTATAGCTCAAAAAATCATGTCCTCAATAACTCATATCACTCAAAAAGCGAATACGCTTACAAACTAAACAACCTCAAAAACGCACGCCCTATCATATCTCAAAACCTCATAAACGCACAAAACTAAACAACTCAAAAAACGCACGCCCTAAAAATCATATCCCTCAAAACCTCATAAACGCACAAACCAAACAACTCAAAAATGCACGCCCTATCATATCCCTCAAAACCTCATAAACGCACAAACTAAACAACTCAAAAACGCACGTCCTCAAAAATCATATCTCTCAAAACCTCATAAACACACAAACCAGACAACTCGGAAAACGCACGTCCTCAAAAATCATATCCCTCAAAACCTCATAAACGCACAAACTAAACAACTCAAAAACGCACGTCCTCAAAAATCATATCTCTCAAAAACTCATAAATGCACAAACTAAACAACTCAAAAACGCACATCCTCAAAAACTCATATCTCTCAAAAATCTCAAAAACGCACAAACTAAACAACTCAAAAACTCATGCCCTCAAAAAGCTTAGAATTCTTACAACTTATTTTACAAAACACTACCTATCCGACACCCCATTCTAGCGAAAATTCAGGCCGCAAAGCGACAATTGACTACCTTTTCCCTCTCGCACGTTTCATTTTCTGTCCATTTTTAAGAACACGACCTGCATTTTGCACCATATTGGCTTTCTAGTTTGGTTGCAAGCTCATTATTTTTACGCTTAAAAACCTGCTTTTAGCCCCTAAAAACCCACTTTTTAACGGTCGTTTTGCCCTTTATGGCCATGTTTTTCATACCTCTAAAAGGTTTTTATTTATACCATTACGATGGATATTTATGCTTTTTGTCTTGCATTTAGCACCATTTTGCCTTGCATTTAGCACTAAAACGCACTGCATTTAGCACCAAAACGCACTGCATTTAGCGGCATATTGCACTGCGTTTAGCATCAAAAACGCACTACATTTTGCTGCAAATAGCCCAAAAACTGGTGCTAATGGTGGTATTATGAAATAAAAATTCATTTGCTTTGCAGTTACATACTACCCCTCAAAAGCCTCAGAACAAACCTCCACGAGAATCGATTTTTGCGGCCAAGTGGGCTGTTGGTGGATAAAAAGGGCAGCCATAGTGTTAAAAATTATTGCTGGAAAGACGGACAAAAGAAGAGCGGCAGACGAGTTGACTTGTCAACCTGCCTACCCATCCTACTACCTCATAAAACTAAAATCCTCACAATCTAGCAAACAAAAATCACACTCTCTTTGTACGTTAGCAGCTTATTTTCTATCTTTGCATATAGGTAACGGGACACACTGTACAACTTATCGCTTGCGCGCGTATGCAAAACGGCGGCGAAAAAGGCGAAAACCCATTGAACTGACAAGCATTATGGCACAAAAGCTCATACAGACACAAACGCAAAAACAAGTGCAAGTGCAACGACTCTCACAGCAACAGATGTTGCAGGGTGAGGCTCTTGAAATACCGCTTACCGAACTGGAACAGAGCGTTGTTGCCGAACTGGACGACAATCCTGCACTAGAAACAGATACAAACGAACCAAACGAGACCGAGAACTACGACACTGCACGCCAACGACGAACAAGGCGATGAAGGTTTTTGACCAGCAGACGGAACGCGAAAGAACGCGAACAGGCACTGGATGCTGCGTTGGAAAAACATCGGCCGCGATGACGAAATGCCCGAAACATTCGGCGGGAGAACCATAACAATGCCGAATACGAGGAGATTGTGTAGCGACACCACTTCCTTTACGATAAGCTGAAAGAGCAAGTGGGCGAAATAGACCTCAACGAGGAGGAGGAACAGGGTGCTGCTTTTATCTCATCGGGTCGTTAGAATAACGACGGACTGCTGCGCAAAGACCTTGACACCATTGCCGACGCAGACGGCCATTTATCAGAATTTGGACGTGGAAACGCCCGAAATAGAGCGGATGCTTGGCGTGCTACAAACGTTCGACCCGGCTGGCATTGGCGCGCGTTCGCTTAAAGAATGCTTGCTGATACAGATTGCAAGAAAGCCTGAAAGTTGGGCAAAGGAAATGATGCGCCGCGTGATTGACGAGTGTTTCGAGGCCTTTACCAAAGAAACATTGGGACACGATCAAACGCAACTGCAACTCACCGACAAGCAGGTGCAGGAGGTGCAGGCCAGGATAGGAAAGCTGAACCCTAAGCCCGGGGGCATCGATGGGCGAGACACAAGGGCGTAACTTACAACAGATAACGCCCGACTTTATCGTAGACACCGACGACGACGGCAGGGTTTCGTTCCATCTCAGTCGCGGAAACATACCCCGACTGATGGTGTCGCCCGTTTGCCGACATGGTTGACCACTACCGAAACAACAAGGCCAACATGACGAAAGGCGAAAAGGAGGCCTTGCTCTATGCTAAGGAGAAGGTGGAAAAGGCGCAGGGCTATATCGAGGCCATCAAACAACGCCAACATACGCTGAGCGTAACGATGCAGGCCATCATCGACATTCAGCGAAAGTTCTTTGTTGAGGGCGACGAGGCCGACCTGCGACCGATGATTCTCAAAGACATCGCCGACCGTACGGGGCTGGACATCTCTACCATCTCGCGCGTTAGCAACATCAAGTATGCACAAACTAAGTGGGGCACGTTCCCCTGCGCTTCTTCTTTACCGATGCTTATACCACGGGCGACGGCAGAGTTGTCTACACGCAAGATAAAAATCGCCCTTAAAGAGCTTATCGACAGACGAAGAAAAAAGAAACCGCTGAGCGACGACTTGCTAAAGAGAACTGGCAAAGAAAGGTCTGCCCATCGCTCGCCGCACTGTGGCGAAGTATAAGGAACAACTGGGACTGCCAGTGGCGAGGTTGAGGAAGAGGTGAGATGAGTAGTAAGGTAGTAAAGGCAGTAAAGGAGTAAGAGAGTAAAAGTAATAAGGAGGAAGTAGTAAGGAGGAAGTGATAAAGAGGAAGGAATAAAGGAGTAGAAGTAAAAGGAATAGATACGAATAACAACAAGTGGTAACATCTTCACTCCCCCTACTCGCTAACAAATAAAGTAAGTAATACCCCTTTGTTCACCTCATTCTTAATGGCCAAAGTGGGTTTGTAACACCTAGCAGGCCTTTACTCCCAACAAAGCAAAGCAGTGACACCTTACTCCTAACAAGCAAAGCGGGTGGCATACTTACTCTAACTGAGCGAAGTGAGTGATACGAGTTACTCTAACAGGCAGTGGTGATACAGTTACTCTAACGAGCAAAGCGAGTGACACGACTACCTAACGAGCAAAGCGGCTGGTACTACTGCTCCCTAACGAGGCAAAGCGGGTGGCACTGCTACCCTAACGAACGAAGTGAGTGATACTACTGCTCTAACGAGCAACGCGAGGTAGCTCAGCTACTCTAACGAACGAAGTGAGTGATACTACTACTCTAACGAGCAACGCGAGTGGCTCTCTTACTCTAACGAGCAACGCGGGTGGCTCTTTCTACTCTAACGAGACGAAGTGGTGATACTACTGCTCTAACGAGCAACGCGGTAGTACTGCTTTCTCTAACGAACGAAGTGGTGATACTACTACTCTAACGAGCAAAGCGGGTGATACTCCTTACTACTAGATACATGCTTATGAAAGAAAAACATCATATTCGGCGCGCGGATGATGAGCATGCTCTTCACCCGTTTTATCTGCCCATTGTTGGGTTGATAGCGTTATTCGCATCAGTTACATGTCTCAATTGCCTTGGGATTACAAACTAGAAGTGTTGCTCTTGGTGTATATCGCCTCATATTTATCCCGATACTGATACATCTGTATCGCCGTTATCGAGGATGGACCCTCATTGAGCTAGAGGCATAAGGAGCGGCGCATGGTGCCTTACGTCATCTCCATGTGTGTTACTTCGGCTGTTACTACTCTCATGTCAGTGTTACCAGATACGTTTCATGGCTCGCATATTGGTTTGCCGCCCTCGTTGTGCACAGTGGTATGCGCGCTTATCAACGTTGGTGGAAGATTTCCGCACTCGGCAGCCATAGGTGGCGTGGCAGGGCAGTTTGATGGCGCTGCTTTTTCTCTTCATGTTCAATCCCGTATGGTGGCTTTGCTTGGTGTTTATCGTGGGCGGACTGGTTGGAACCGGTCGCATGATCTCGCCAACACTCGCTTTGGCGGGTGGTGGCGGAGTTCCTCGTGGGTATGGTCTGCGCGTTTGTGGTGATATAACGAGCCGCTATAGCGGGCACAACCCACCCACAACTGGCCATAGCCGACCCCACAACTGGCCATAACCAACCCCACAACTGGCCTCACCCCAGCCCCTCTCAAGAGGAGGGGAGTGAGTCGCGTAGATTACTTTGAGTATTACGATTAAAATATATAATGTCATCAGATGCGACAACCCACAAAACTTCAAACATACCCTCCCTTCCCTTGGAGAGGGCTGAGAGTGAGTCAGTTATGGGTTTGGCATGAGTCCATTTAGTGGCGATGCCTAGTTGTCCTCTTTTAATTTAGAAATAATAGTATTAACAACAAGTCTTACCTAGTTCCCTGCAAAGGGGATAGGTAACGAGCAACAATGTTGTCTCACACTTACCAAAAACAATGTAACAAGACAACAACCCACAAAACAGCAAGGCATATCACGCCCCTCTCCCTTGGAGGGACAGAAATGAAGCCTGTTGTAGATGAGTTAGGTAAGGCCTTTTACTTTTCATTATGACCCCATCAGTAAAGCATTATCATGGGCAGTGCCAGCGACTTGCCCGTTATGGAGAAAGCATGTAGAGTTGCTAACGACCTGAAAGTTCCTTTCGAGTGAACGCTCTCAGTGCTCACCCGCACCCGATGCCGTAGAATCTTTCGCCAAAGGCCAAAGCGCGTGGCGTAAAGGTTATTATTGCGGCTGCTGGCATGAGCTGCCGCTCTGCCGGTGTTGTGGCAGCATCTACCACGTTGCCCGTTATTGGCGTGCCCATCAAGGGTATGCTCGACGGATTAGACGCGTTATTGTCTATCGTACCAGATGCCCCTGGCATTCCGTTGCCACTGTTGGCGTTAATGCAGCCATGAATGCGGCCATACTTGCCGTGCAGATGCTGGCGCCGACAGACGAAAACGTGGCGCAACAACTGGCCGAATATAGGCTACATTGGGACAAAAAGATTACCAAGGCCAATGAGAATTGGCCGAAGTGAAATACAAGTTTAAGACAAACTAGGGCGAAAAGATAGTGAGTGGACAAATGAGTTTATAAGGCTGTGAGTTTATAAGGTTATGAGTTGATAAGTTCGCGGTTTATGAGCTTATGAGTTCGTGAGTTTATGAGTTTGTGAGTTTTATAAGGTTGTGAATTGACAGGTTGGTAGGCGAAGCATCTTTCACCTTTTCACTTTTCACCCTTTCACCTTATCATCTTTCACCTTTTCACCCTGCCTTTAACCGCCCTTTTCCCCTTTGACGAATGATGAACGAACAGATAACAACCATCGTCGCGCCCTCTTCCCCTACAAGAAGATGGCGAATGGAGTGATATCGGCATCGACCTCTTTAACCTGCAACGCCGAAACGCATCGGTAACAACCGTTGGTAGCGTGCTGATGGGTGGAAACAACCCCGTGCGCGTGCAGTCGATGACAACCACCGACACCAACGATACGGAGGCTGGCTGGCCCAAGCCGAGCGTATTATACAAGCAGGCGGCGAGTTGGTGCGACTCACCGCAAAGGAAAGCGCGAGGCCGAGAACCTGCGCAACATCAATGCGGCACTCAGACAGAAAGGTTACGACACGCCGCTTGTGGCCGATGTGCATTTCAACGCTAACGTGGCCGACGTAGCCGCACTGTATGCAGAGAAGGTACGCAGTAACCCTAGCAACTATGTAGACCCAGGACGAACCTTCAAACAGTTGGAATATACCGACGAGGAGTACGCCGAAGAGATAAAGAAGATTGATGCACGCTTTGTGCCTTTCCTCAATATCTGCCGCGAAAACAACACGGCCGTACGCATTGGTGTGAACCATGGTTCGCTCTCCGACCGCATTATGAGTCACTATGGCGACACGCCTGCGGGCATCGTTGAGAGCTGTATGGAGTTCTTACGCATCTGCAAACGCGAGCAATTCCATAATGTGGTTATCTCCATCAAGGCATCCAACACGGTGGTGATGGTGCAATCGGTGCGCCTTTTGGTGCAACAGATGCGCCTCGAAGACATGAATTACCCCCTACATCTTGGTGTTACTGAGGCAGGCGAGGGCGAAGATGGCACGCATTAAAAGTGCTGTGGGCATTGGTACGCTGCTGTCCGACGGCATCGGCGACACCATACGCGTATCGCTTAGCGAAGACCCTGAGGCCCGAAATACCGTGCGCGCGCTTGTAGACTACATCGAGGCACGTTCGGGCCGCTTACCTATACCTGCCCAGGTGGCAAAAGGGTTCAACCACCGCTCCCGAACGCCGTCCAACCACGCCCGTGGCCAATATCGGAGGCGAAAACGTACCCGTAGTGATAAGCAACCGCACGGATAAGGATAAGGTTCACGTGGTGGCCAACGCCGACCAAACGCCGATTACATATATATGGTAGACATCTGCCCGAGCTCTCGGCAAAGCGTCGTTACATCATGGACTACGATGCCTACATGCAGCTGGCCAGCACCAATCCGCAGGCCTGCGAGCAGGTTTATCCCATCTTTCCACACAATGCCGTGCCCTTTATCTCGCTTGTTGAGGCAGATGTTAAGTTTCTTGTGCTGCAATATGGAGCCAATAGCGACGAATGTTGGCTTGTCTTAAACATCACCCCGAGGTGGTGGTGGTGTGCATGAGTACGCATAAGAACAAGGTTGGCGATCGGCGTGCGTTGGTTCACGAGTTGTGGTCGGCAGACATCAACAACCCCGTTGTATTCGCGCAGATGTACCGACACGCGGCCGAAGAGAAAAAACATTCCAGCTAAAAGCCGCTGCCGACATGGGTCCGCTGATGATTGACGGGCTTACGGATGGCATCTGGCTGATGAACGACGGCGACTTGCCCGACGAAGAGGTAGATGCCACGGCCTTTGGCATACTGCAAAGCCGCCCGTTTGCGCACCACCAAGACCGAATACATTAGCTGTCCGGGCTGCGGTCGCACGCTTTACGACCTGCGTACAACCATCGCCGCATTCGCGAAGCCACTCAAACACATGAAGGGTTTGAAGATTGGCATCATGGGTTGCATCGTAAACGGACCGGGCGAAAATGGCCGATGCCGACTTCGGATACGTTGGCGCAGGGTCCTGAAGGTGTCGCTCTACCGCAAAAAGAATGCGTTGAAAGGAATATCGACGAGAAAGATGCGGTGGAACATCTGCTAAGGTTGATTGAAAAAGAAAGCGAAAACAGAACCTATAACACACGCACGCCACCCACAACCGGCCTCACCCCAACCCCTCTCAAAGGGAGAGGGGGTGTACTGCAACGTTGTGGTGGTTCTAATGATTGCTGCATTTGATGGCACGGTAGTACTATCTATACGATAAACCTTGTGAGGTAATGGCCTAATAAAATCATAGTTAATAACGGTAACCTTACCTTCACTCACCAAAAACAACATAGCATACAACGCCCTCTACAAAGGGGAGATGGGAGTGATTAGCCTTGTGAGTGTAGGTAAACGTATAATCAACATTCGTTGCTTTACTACTTACTCCATACTACTCCACGTAGTTCACAACAAAATATAAGTCAACAACAACTCAGTCATAGTAATAACGGTCGTCACTCGCAAAACAACACAGCGACCGCCCCTCTCCCTTGGAGAGGGTTGAAATGAGCAGGTTGGGGTAGGCTGATAATATAATAAATATGAACGAACAAAATAAACCGCTGACAATTCAGCGCAGATGCAGAACAATTCGTGCCTTCCACCAGGCAGCACAGCATACCACGCCCTCTCCCTTGGAGAGGGACGAAATGAGGCCAGTTGTGGGGTGGATTTGCCAAATTCTCCCCTATTAATCTAAACACCTCACTCGCAAAAAGAGCGTTTCGAGCTCTCACGCCCTCTAACGTGGGCGTATGTATGCGGACCCACCGTATATGGCGACCCCACCTCGGGTCATGCGCGACTGCCATCACCTTCGACGTGGTTTTCGCTATCTGCAACACCTGGGTTACAAGGTGCGCTACGTGCGAAACATCACCGATGTGGGGCATCTTGAACACGATGCAGACGACGGCGACGACAAGATAGCCAAGAAAGCGCGACTAGAACAGCTGAACCGATGGAAATTGCGCAGCATATACCAATACCTATCATGCCGCCATGCAACTGCTCAACGTGCTACCGCCCTAGCATAGAACCACAAGCATCGGGGCACATCATCGAGCAAAGAAGAGTTGGTGAAGAAAATTATTGCCAACGGATTTGCCTACGAAAGCAATGGCTCCATCTACTTCGACATTGCCAAGTACAACGAAACACACCGCTACGGCATACTCTCTGGTCGCAACCTCGAAGACGTTTTAGATGCCTCCGACAACTCGACGGCGTGGGCGAAAAGCGTAATCAGGCCGACTTCGCGCTGTGGAAACCGCCCAACCCGAACACATCATGCGCTGGCCCAGTCCGTGGGGCGAGGGATTTCTGGTTGGCACTGCGAGTGTACGGCAATGGGAAGGAAGTATTTGAGCGAACATTTCGACATTCACGGTGGCGGAATGGACCTCATCTTCCCCCATCACGAGTGCGAAATAGCCCAAGCTGTGGCCGCAGAAGGCGAACAGATGGTGCGTTATTGGATGCACAACAACATGATAACCATCAATGGACAGAAGATGGGGAAAGAGCCTGGGCAACTTCATCACGCTCGAACAGTTCTTCAACGGCGCACATCCCTCGCTCGAAAAGGCCTATTCGCCCATGACCATCCGTTTCTTCATTCTCTCTGCCCACTATCGCGGAACGGTGGATTTCTCTAACGAGGCCCCTGCAAGCCAGCGAGAAAGGGCTCGAAAGATTGCTCAACAGCACGCCGACTTACAACGCATTCAGCCCGCCAAGGCTAGCGACGAGGCCACGGCAAACATCGTGAACGAACTGCCCCGCAAGTGCTACGAGGCCATGAACGACGACTTCCAAACGCCCATGGTGTTAAGTCATCTCTTCGAGGCATGCCGACTTATCAACACGCTTATCGACCACAAGGCGCAGATTTCGGCCGAACATTTGAGCAATTATCCGCCTCATGCGCCTCTTTGCCTTCCAACTGCTGGGGCTGAACGCCGAAAAACGGCAGCAACAACGATGCTCGCGAAGAGGCCTTCGGCCACGTTGTAGACATGGTTCTCGACCTGCGCGCCAAGGCAAAGGCCGACAAAGACTGAGCCACTCAGCGACCGCATACGCGACGAACTCGCCTCCGCCGGTTTCGAAGTGAAAGGACACCAAGGACGGCGCAACGTGAAACTGAATAAGTAAACATCAAAAGTGTTGTGCTGCCCACATGCAGTGGCTCACCACAAAGCACCTTGGTGGCGCTACAAAGCACTTGTGATCATGCTACAAGCGTCTTGTACTCCCACTACAAGCATCTTGTACGCACGCTGCAAAACGTCTTGTACTCCCCAAACAGCCAGTGAGCATCATGCAAGGCTTATAAACGGTTGTGCAAGCACCTACAAGCGACTATACATTAAAACCGAAAACATCTCGTAATGAACCCCAACCAATACACTTTTTACTTCGCATGATGAAGTCATCTTGCCTCTCATGGTGCCCTTGTTCTGCGTTTCGGACACGATAAGCGAGTTAAACGGTTTAGCAATGCCAGAAAAAGAATACCCGTACAACCCCATAACAACTTTAAAATCAAGATGACTTCAAAGCGCATTCCGTAATATATAATAGAAGACAAGCGATTACCTCTGTACTTTTCGCTTACAGTTCATGCAAGCTGTGCTCCAGGTGCTCCCACCGCCTGAAATATCCGCCTCATGACGCCTAACTTCGACGAGGTTATATATAACATGGTATGCCCGTGCGAAAAGATTTGCAGCCACTTATGTCAAATCTGAGGACGATGCCGAAGACATTGTGCAAGATGTCTTCATCAGGTTATCACGAACATCCCACGTCTGTGGAAAACCATTTTCATGCCATTGGCTACCTGTTTACATCCATCAGAAACGCTTGTCTCAACTATCTGCGCGACAAACTGAGGGCAAACCACCGCCACTACGTCGTTTCAAAAACTACATTTACAAGAGATACAGCTGGGCTTGGATGCCCTTTTGCAAACCGAAACCGACTTCCACAGTGAAGAAGCTTGAACACGCCATCGAAAATGCCATTGCTCGCCTACCCGAAAGGTGCAAACAGATTTTCATCATGAGTAAATTGCAGGGCATACGGCATGCCGACATCGCCCAACAACTAGGTATATCCGTTAATACCATCGAGACACAAATGGGCATTGCCCTGCAAAAAGTGCGCCAAGAATTAGAAATCTGCCATTGCTGCTTTTTATCCTCTCTTTTTCGTGGACAGAAACCCAATAAAACCGTTAAAAAGACAAAAATACAACCCTTGTTTCCGCCCCATTTTTAGCGGAAACGCCGCATTTGTGTGTATTGCCTATAAAACCTGAACGATGATGGACGAACGCATTGTGAAATACCAACAAAGGCGAGCTTAGCTACGAAGAGGTGGCCAAACTGCTGAACGATGCCGAGCAGGATGCCGAACTGAAAACCGACTTAACCAGCTTTCTCAACGTCTCGGCTCTAGCTTCGCTGCACGTATCTTTGGCCAATCGTGAGGATGGAGAAAGCAGCCTGCCTGCCTTAAAAGGCGAAGTTGCGGCGCAGAATGCTTTATCGCATAGGCCGAACCATGCTGAAGTACGTTGCCGTGGGTGCAATAGTCCTCGTCATAACTACTCGTTGTGAGAACGCCATCAAGCCACCCGTCCTGCTGCCATAGCCATGCGGTCGCTCTCCGTTCCACGCGGACAGAACATCAAATAACCCTTGCCGATGGTAGTAAAGTATGGCTAAACGGGCTCAACCTTGCGTTACCCTTCGCATTTTTGAAGAAAACAGGCAAATAGAACTTACAGGCGAGGCACTGTTTGATGTAGCTAAGAATGGCAATCAGCCTTTTTGTGGTATCAACAAAAAGGGTTTGTGTCAAGGTTCTTGGCACGCGTTTCAACGTCCGAGCCTATGCCGCCGAGCCTATCACAGTATCTTTATTCCGCGGTGGTGGTGTTTACCGCGAAAATAACGAGCAACAAGCCGTTGTACTACACCCCAACGGGCAGCTCACGGTGAGTGGGGCACATGGACAAAGGCAGAATAGATGCTGATGCGGCGGCGTGGAAGACGGGTGGCTGGTGTTCAGAGTCGGCAGCTATGGCCCAAATCATTGCCAATCTGCAAACCTGCTTCGGCGTAAAAATCTGCAGTGAAGCACCCGTCTTTGCTTAGTGTCCACTATTCAGGGCAAGTTCAGAAGAGCGACGGCGTGGTAAACATCCTCGATATAATGAGTAGGGTGCGGTATTTTAGGATGGTGCAGAAACGCGAAAAGCAACGAAATAGAACTGTATCCCCAAACAAATTGAAACGACAAAAGCAGAAACATTGCAATATTAACCCCCTAACAAAATCTACCTATGACGCATCTGTAAAAACCAAGACCCCCGAGTTTTTAAACACTCAAAGAAAACCTAAATACAAGTGGAACCTCCCCCTCCAGCGTTCTTCGATAAAAACATACATATCAAATTTCATTCAGTTAACTTATTGCACAGAACTACTTATCAAATCCCCCTGCGGGTAACGACAGCCATTAACAGACTTTCCGTCTCAAATCTCGACTACTTGTCTGGCTCGTTTGCTGCTTTCTAAGCGTGCAGAACATATCTGCACAAGAACAAACGGTGAAACTTTCGATAAAAACGCTGCCCATTGCCAGCTGTTTTTCCGAGATAGAGAAACAAACGGGCTATCTCTTTGTTTATAGCAACATCGACCTCAACCCCCAATCTCTGGTAAATTTCACCAAGAATACAGGCACTGTATCTTATTTTATCAGTCAGTTTGCACAGGGTAAGGGCATCAAGTACGAGATAACCTTGGCAAATACATCGTTTTTCCAAACAAACCGACACCCAAACTGCGCATTCGGGTGTGTCGGGCGCATCTCCGACAGCAGGCGACAGCTTGTGGGTGCAACAATACAGCAAAAGACACGCCAAACAAAACCGTAACCGATGCCGACGGCCACTTCTAGCTCAACGCGCCCGTAGGTTCCACGCTCGTTGTTTCGTATATTGGCATGCAAGACAAAGAAATGCGCGCAACCCGAAACATGGACATAACCCTTACAGACAATGTGAAGGCCTTAGACGAAGTGGTGGTGATGGGCTGTGGTACGGTGAGAAAGCCGATCTCGCAGGTTCGGTAGCCGTACTCGACAGCAAAAGCCTTTAAAGACCAACCCTCACCAGAATAACCGATGCTTTGCAAGGCCGCATATCGGGCGTTCATGTCGGTAGCAGCGGCATTCCGGGTGGCGACATGAAGATAAGGGTGCGTGGGGCAGGCTCGATTAACCGCAGTAATGACTCGCTTTACGTCATCGACGGCATCGTTCGCGAAAGCGGCCTAACGGGTTTAGACCCCGAGGATGTGCAGTCTGTCCAGAGTGTTTGAAGGATGCTTCCTCCAACGGCTATCTACGGTTCGCGTGGTTCTAATGGCGTGGTGTTGGTGACAACCCAAAACCGGTAAGGCCGACAGAACGCAGGTTTCGTTCGATGCACAATTCGGATTTAGCAACGTGGCCAAACGTTACGACCTGCTCAACGCCTACGAGTTTGCCTCGCCTACAACGAAGCACACCTAATACCTTTAACGCCAACGACCTGGCGGCTTTCCAAAAACGGAACAAAAGGGCACCGATTGGCAAAACGAAATGTTCCAAACGGGCGTAACTCAAAACTACAAAGTGACGCTGACCAACTGGTAATAAGAACACACAATACTACCTGTCGGGGAATTACTTGGGACAAAGCGGGCCGTTATCAAAACCAAGAACGAACGTTACCTGGTGCGCGCAGACCTTACATCGACAATCGCACTGGCTAAGCCTAACAGCCGACCTAAATGCATCGCACAATGTAAAGGAACACCCACAACTTCGGCGCTTCAAAACCAACGTCATGTGGACGATGATTAACTCTCGCCGTCACCGATGTAATGGGCGAAAACGGAAAAATATAACCGCGACTCTACAACGCCATCACCTCAGACAACCCTGTTGGAACGATGAAACTTAACGGAGGGCAAAGCCGCCAGAGACATCTTTAACGGACGAGGTGACCGGAGAAATTCAACATCCTTGGGATTAACATTCACCACAACCAATGGCGTAGACCTATAACGATTCCAAATACTATTGGTTTTGGCTCTAAGCTGTAGCCGACAAAAAGCGGCATGTCTAACCGCGATGCCCAACGCATAACCATCCAGTCTACCAACAATCTTGCTTATGCGGGAGCGGCTGGGGAGCACATGCCTTAACGGCTAGCGGCGTGTTTTGAGTCAACCCAATCAAAATACCGCTTCATCCGTATTGCGGAGACGACCTGCTTACCGAAAGCGTGAAATGGTGGAACATGGAGCGCCAACAGCAAAACCGATGAGAATGGCTACGAGTCGTGGGCGCTCCTTTCGGGTGTTGGCCGCCTGATGTACAACTACGACAATCGTTATCTCCTAACGGCAACCTTCCGTGCAGACGGCTCGTCCAAGGTTTTTAAGAACAAGTGGGGCTTCTTCCCCTCGTTGGCTTTGGCGTGGTCGCTGAAACGAGAAGTTTATGCAGAGGCAAAAACATCGTTCAAGACGCCAAGTAAGATGGAGCTACGGTCTAGTTGGCAGTCAGGCTATCGAGCCTTACGAAACCGCCAGCCTGATGAAACAGGTTGGTTACGCCTTCGGAGGTTCGTCTAAATACACAGGTTTCTGGGCAGGAACCAACCGCCAGACGCCCGATCTGACGTGGGAAAAGACCCATCAGTTTAACTTCGGGGTGGATTTTGCCGTTTTAGACCGCCGCGTTCGCCTCTCTATCGACTATTTTAGAAAGCTAACAAAGACGGATTGCTGAGAAAAACACTGCCCGAGTATGATGGCGGCGGCGTAGTATTGGGTAAACGCATGCGAAGTAGACAACCACGGACTGGACGTTTCGGTGGATGCAACGCTGCTAAATGTTAAGGACCTGACTTGGAACAGCTCGCTCACGGTACCTATCTACGTAACAAAGTCACCTCGTTAGACAATATTCCCTTCGTGAGGCTACCCGCGCTTTTGGTTTTGGTTGAAGACGTCACCCGGATTACTGTGGGAGCAGCCCATCGGATCGTTCTATTTGTACCAATGGACGGGCCTCGACAGCAACGGAAGAGACACCCTGCCGACTTGGATGGTAGCGGAACGGTGTCGGAGGCGACAAGAACCTATGTGGGAAGGCCACACCGACGTTACTTTCGGTTGGAACAACCGCCTAGAATGGCGTGGATGGAACTCAATCTCTTCTTTACGAGCCTTCGGGCCAAGCGGCTCAACCTGATGCGCTATGGGGCGGCATCGATGAGATGGTGCATCAGTTCATCGCGTCGAGAGAGCCTATTATCGCTCGTTCGGAAGTCCGACAACCCCATATGCCAGCCGTAAACGTTACCAACAACAATTATCAAGCCGCCTCAAGCCAAATGGTTTGGAAAAGGCCGACTACGTGAGATGTGACAACATAACCCCAACATAACTTCTCAAAGAAGCAAATACGCTTTGCCGACATCGAAGCTATTGCTTAGTTGCCAGAACGTGTTTACCATTACGGGGGTATAAGGGGTTGGAACCCGCGCTGGCACTTCTTTCATGGATGACAACCTTGGCAGCGTAGACATCAACGACAGCATCGACATGGGCGCCTATCCGTTGACGCGCACTTTCACACTCGGCTTTAAAAATCAACTTCTAATCAATCTCAGCAACAATGAAACTAAGATACATATTTAGTTGCGCACTTAGCCTAACGCTAGTGGCTACATCTTGCAACGGTTTCCTTACCGAAAACCCAAAAGGGAAGCTAACGCCCGATAATTATTTCTCTTCACAAGACGAACTGAACATGGGCGTGTACGCTTTGTATAGCAAAAGTGTGCGACACGCAAACCAATACCAACCGATGATGGTGGCGTGGCGAGGAGACGACATCACTACCAACCTGGCAGCAACAAACAACACTTGGCCGATGTAGATGCCTTTCATCCCAACGGCGAAACAAAAGGGGCTTCATGGGCGTGGAAAACTTCGTTTGTCGCCATCACAGCCGCCAACGACATTGTGAACAATGCGGGAAAACGCCTACAACCGAAACAGAAAAGAACATTGCCATCGGCCAAGCCAAGTTCTGGCGGGCTGTAAACTACTTCTATCTTGTAGAGGCGTTTCGGCCCTTTGCCGATGAATCTGCAGGAGATGTGGGACTACAACAGCCCTTAGCCTCCAGTGAAAGAGTGTACAAACAGATTGTGACCGACCTGAAAGATTGTGTTGCCACGCTCCCCACAAAGTACACGGAGCCGCCACGCCTTATCAGCGGTGCCAATATCTATATCACCAAAGCAAGCCGCACAAGCCACTTTGGCCGCCGTATATAGGGCAATGGCGGCTGGCCCTGCCGCAACAAACCGAGCGTTATGCCGATGCAGCCGAACAAGCCAAGGCCGTTATCGATGGTGTGGAGGCGGCACATACTGAGTATATGTTGGAAAGCGACTACAAAACGTGTACGCCATAAGTCACAACTACACCAACGAAACGGTGGTCGGCATTAACCTCTCGGGTGCTTTCGTGATGGGGATGAAGACTGAAATGACCAAAAGCAACCTATTCGAGATCGCTTGGCGGATGGGGAGATGGATGGGAGAGATTAAATTTTGGAAAGATTTCCCCGAAGGACCCCTAAACAGCGACCACATACAACCCCAAGATATTGAAGAACAACGGTCGTAACAACGAAACGCAATTGCTAGACTGGTGGGAAGTGGAAGAGGCACACCCCATGTTCTCAATCTTTACTGTTGGTGCCGACGAGGGCGATTACGACTACAGCAAGCCTGCGGGTTACATCTCGTCTAACAGTCATCGTCATCGCCTTATCCGCTATTCGGAGGTGCTGTTGTGGTATGCCGAGGCACAGGCACGTGCCGGTACGCTAACGCAATGGCTTATCTCTGCATAAATAAGGTAAGAAACCGTGCGGGGTTGCCCAATCTGTCTGCCGCACTCACTGGTGCCGACTTTGCCGAGGCCTGTGTTCAGGAACATGGATGGGAGGTGGCAGGCTACTGGCCAGCACTTGTTACGCGCCGCGACGACTTAATGCGCCTAAACCGTCTTGAACAACTCTTCAACAGCCACGAAGGCAAATCGCCCATCACCGTGGCATCAGGCGTAACGCTGAAGAGCGTGCTTGTTCCCGACAATGTAGGTATGGCAGGGAGAAGGTATCTATCTGCCTTATCCTGCACTAGAGCCCAACTGAACAAGGGCTTGAAACGCTGATAACAACGGCACTCAAGCATAAATAAGCAACAGGCCGTTTCCCGATTCCGAGCGACCTGCTATTCCTTCAAATGCGGATTATCTCTGCTGTAATAGCAACATCGCGCCATTGGCACAATTTTCTTTCCCTTTTCACATACCGCTATCGCTACAATCTTAAGCCCCAATCAGTTTGTTGTGTCGCCTATCAATTATTTTAGGTCGTTTCCTTCGCTTCCTGTACATCTTTCGTTTGCTTGTCGGTATTTTGTTTGTCTTGTCCTCTCGACGTAGCGACTACGTCTTCAAAGAAACTAAGACAGGCGGTATACTCAACAATCAAACAACACTTATACAAGCTCTAACTACCGCTTTGGGTTAAACAACTCCTCATCCCACTCAACTTAAAACTCACAGGCTGGATGCACAACCCGTAAACTCAAAAGTCACCTCCCTTATCAACTTGCAAACCGACAAACCCAACAGCTCACCAACTCACCAACTCAAAAACTCACCTCCTAATAAACTCACAAACTTACAAACTCATCAACTCCCAAACTTACCAACTCCCCAACTCAAAAGCTCATCTCCTCATCAACTCACCAACTCATCAAACTCACCCAACTCAAAAATTTAAAAATATTACTGTATATTTTTACAATGTAGCTCTAATTTTCACTCCGTTCTAGCGAAAAATTTGGGTCGAAAAGTAGGTAAAATGGCACAATTTCTAGGCTTTCTTGCCTTGTGTTTTTGTCTGTATTTCAGAATAAAACCTGCATTTTGCACCATTTTTCGCCTTTCTAGTTTGGTTGCCATGCTCGTATTTTTGCAAGCCCAATTACCTGCTTTTAGCCCCCTAAAATCCCACTTTTTATGAGCTGTTTTGCCCTTTTTCAGCCATGTGTTTCATGGTTCGAAAAGGTTTTATTTATACCATTGCGGCGTATCTTTTATGCTTTTCGCCTCGCATTTAGCAGCATTTGCACTGCATTTTAGCACCATTTCACCTTGCGTTTAGCACCAAAAACGCACTGCATTTAGCAGCAAAACGCACTGCATTTTAGCACCAAAAACGCACTGCGTTTAGCGGCATATTGCACTACATTGAGCAGTAAAATCAGCCCTCAAAAACTGGTGCAAATGGCGGTTCATTTAAATAAATATTCATTTTGCCGCATCCGTACAACTAGCTCTTTTGCATCAAAACAAACCTTCGCGAGAATCGATTTTTTTGCGACCGAGGTGGGCTGTTGGTGGATAAAAAGGCAACATTGTGTTAAAATTCTTGCTGAAAAGTGGACGAGGCCTCACCCCAACCCCTCTCCAAGGGAGAGGAGTGATATCTTTGTTGGTTGATAAAGCCTCACCCCAGCTCTCCAAGGGAGAGGGGAGTGGTATCTTTGTTGGTTGATAAGGCCTCACCCAGCCCCTCTCCAGGAGGGAGAGTGATGTCGTTGTTGGTTGATAAGGCCTCACCAGCCCCTCTCCAAGGGGAGGGGTAGTATATTTTGTTGGTTGATAGACCTCACCCCAGCCCCTCTCCAAGAGGAGAGGGAGTGGTATGTGTTGTTGGATTCAGGAGAGGTTTCAGTTGACGAGAAAACCTGTTGACTTGTCTTCCTCGTTAACTAACCATCTTGTTAACTTGTCGACTCGTCTACTCGTCAACCAAAAACCTCTCGCCAACTTAAAAACCCTCTTCCCCCTACTTTCTTTCTCAATCCTTTGGTGGTATCAAATGGTTAAACTATATTTGCAATATTGTTAGCGGATTATTCCGAAAGGGCATCGATGAGTTGGGTAAGTAAATCGCAACGAAACGATGTGCGTAGAGTGTTTGTGGCTCGATGTACCATAACTAAACTTTATGCAACATGAGAAGTAATACGCTAAGCAACCTTTTGTCCCTGCTTTTTCTTGCGGCAACCCTAGGCGTAGCCGTTTATGCCGCATTTGTTAACTGTTTTCACTATCGTTGTGCATTGGGGGCCACTTGGTGGTCAGTGAACTCGAGGCATGAGCTATCTTATCTTATTTCTTCCCCTTTTATCTGCTGCACTTTACTTGCTGTTGCGCAAGGAAAGGACCCTTTCGCCCTCGACCCACAGCACGATATACCCCAAACGGAGGTAACACGCAACAATTGCGCCGATATATTGATGCTTTCGCCCACCGTCACGGGATTTGTTGTTGACATCACGCTTTGTGCGGCAGGTTTCTTGCCGCGCATACCCCTCGTGGTGATGCTTGTCGTGGCCTTTCTCATTATATATTATGTGCGTTGGCGACGTAAATCGAGAAGAGGGTAAATGGTGGTTTAATTTTCTTTCTTCATGTTTTGGCAGTGATGTGTTTTTGTCGTAACTTTGCAAAATAAGCATCGCTGCCCACAGTCTGCCAATGCCTTGTATGCAAATGGTTTGTTGTGCAGTGCGGCGCGGCAGATTGATGGTGGAATGTAACCAATTATAAAGTACCGAGATATGAAAAATTTTGGTTTAAAAAGCCTGTTTTTCGCTGCTTTTTCTTGGTGGGTACCGTGAGCATTGCGTTGTACTGCATCTAACGAAAGACACGATAGACATGCGTTTTGATATGCCGGCGTTAACAAGCCCATTCGCCTTTCTTCCTCTTACCACCAAAACTCTGTTTGCTGTTGGAGCTTACTTCGTAACTCGTTTTCTGGCAGACAAACCCATGCGTATGAAAAGTTTGCTAAGGGGTATGCTTAATACCGTATGAATGAGCATAATGCCCCATTGATACGTAACTTCCATGAGTCTGTTTCGCTAGGAGTTACGAGCATTATGTTCTATTGCTCGCTCTTCATATCGGGCATAATCGCCTTCAACCCCTTGTTACGTGGGCGGGAACGATGTTGCCCTTTTTCTTATGATAGGGATGGTCGTCGTTTAAGTTGATGCGTGATAGGAAATGCAATGATAGAACACAACGCATCAAACAACCGAATAGCCGTGGTTTTCTCGCGGCAACCTTCGCTGTGGCTATCTACGCCACGGTGATGGATCTGTTTCCTGCCTTGCGAATTAGTTTTCTTTGCTTCTGGCTATAGGAGGTTTTAAACCTCGTAAACTATACCTCCCTGTGTTTTCGGCTGGCTTTTACCTGTGGTTGCGCTATGTCGTTGCACTGCAAGCAATCCACAACCCGGCGGACCTGCAGATACAGAGGAAAACAAAAGGCTGATGAGCCGTTATGTGACAAAATGCTGCCCAACATCACAGGATAATGCTGCTTATGGCCATGGGTGAAGTCTTGCCTATCCTGTATTTGATGACGATAGTGCTGTTATGGGGATTTTGTTGGTGGTGTTTACTGCGAGTTTAAGTGAGATTACATATAACAAACGCTAGAACCGATGCCGCACATCCCCATTTCACGTTATTTTGCAGCGTGACTTGAGCCAGTTGCATTTTGCGTAACTGCAGTCGCTGCATACGCTATGCCGCCCACAAAATGCAGAGTAAGTTGGCGCATAGCGTACGAGCATACAATTGTTTATAGATACACAAATTCGTAGCATTATGGCATATCTCTTCCGAGTCGGTTTCGAAGGGCATCCCGACAAGGTGTCCGACAAATATCAGATGCTTTGGTGAGACCAATTCTTGGCCTACGACGACAAAGCGCATTGCGCCATCGAGAACTTTCGTTACCACAGGACGGGTGGTTATCAGCCGGGCGAGTGCGCTCTAATTCGTACATCGACCTGCAAACTCATCGCGAAACACCATCAAACACATTGGCTACACCGTCGGGTACCAGTTCGACGGCGATTCGTGCGGCGTACTGACGGCCGTTCACGAGCAAAGCGACGACATCAACCGCGGCGTTAGTCGCGAAGAAGCCGACGAACAAGGCGCCCGGCGACCAAGGGATGATGTTTGGTTACGCCGCCAACGAGGCCGAAAACCACATGCCCCTGTCGCTAGACCTGGCCCACTGCTGATGATTACGCTGGCCGAGATACGAAAAGAGGGTAAGGAAAATGACCTATTTGCGCCCCGACTCGAAAGGTCAGGTGACGGTGGATATGCCGACGACGGGCAACCCGTGCGCATCGACACCATCGTTGTGAGCACACAGCACGACGACTTTCGGCCCCCGACGACGAGCAGATGCTGGCCCAAAATAAAGGCCGACGTGCTGAACGTGCTGATGCCTCGCGTGAAAGCGAAGATAACAAGTGCCCAAAGGTGCTGGCGCTTTCAACGACGACATTAAGTATTTTCGTTAATCCCACGGGTAAGATTCTGTTATCGGCGGCCCCACGGCGATACGGGCAACAGGTCGATAAAATCATTGTAGACACCTATGGCGGTAAGGGCGCACACGGCGGCGCGCCTCTCGGGCAAAGACCCGTGGGTTGACCGTTCGGCTGCATCACGCCGCACGCCACATCGCTAAGAAACTATGGTGGCCGCAGGTGTGGCCGACGAAATGCTGTGGTGCAGGTGAGCTATGCCATCGGCGTGGCCAAACCGGTTAACATCTACGTTAAACACCTACGGACGCAGTGAGGTGCAACTAACCGACGGCGAAATAGCCCAAAGGTGGCGCGAACTGTTCGACCTACGCCCCAAATAGCCATCGAGCGTAACCTCAAACTTCGGCAGCCCATCTACGCCGAAACAGCCGCTTACGGGACACATGGGGCAGCAGAACGAGGTGGTAGAAAACCTTTACCAGCCGTTATCACGAAACGAAAGGTGATGGAAGTGGAGCTGTTTACGTGGGAAAAACTCGACCGCGTAGACGACATACAAGAAAGGCGTTCGGCCTTTAAACACCACAGGCTGCGATGCCCGAAAATCCCTCGGCAAGCACCTTGCCGAGGGGATTTCGAAAGCATGCCTATCTATCATGTACCTCTCTTCAGTCATCGCTCGTGCATCGAAAGCGGCTGCTAGTGCGATGCAAAAGCAAAAGGCTTGCAACACAGGGCATAACAACATACAACAAGCCCACTCTGAGCGTGCTAAAACCCATTAAAGAACAATATTATATCGCCCTGCCGACACAACGGCAGCCGAAACCACGCTTGCAGACAGTGCACAAAGGCAGCTAAAGCCAAGGTGCTAACACCCAGAGAGGTGCTAGTTGGCTGCCTACGACGCTACTCCCGAGCAGCAGAGACTCGGCCATTCAGAGCACATTTTAAGCCCGGACTCCATCCATTGGAGCAATCGCCCCGACACCCTTCACCTACTGGGACACTGCGGTGGGAAAAGGATGTGCGCATTGTTGATTGCCGCTCTATTATCGCGAATCGTTCTTCTCGCAAAGTCCGTCTACCATCCGAGCTGCCAGCTGGTACGTCCCGGCGTAGCTGGCGACCCGTTCCTTACACCATCGCCAGCGACGACTTTGCTCACCTCGTTGCTGCTTAGCGTTGCTTTCATCGTGGGCTGCGTGGCTTTCGCCCAGTCGCGCGATTTCATCTTCCGACAGGTGAGCACTTCTTCCGCGTGCGCAACGAAGGAACATCCGAAATAGCCGAGACAACGGGCGAAATACGCTTTCCAGAGTGTCCTTGCACTGCAAACAAGTTTGCTCTAGCCATCCTTTTCTTCCTTTACCTGCGTACACTTGCGCGTTCGAAACCCTTCATCGCCGAGCAGTTTCGTTGTTATCGGCATACTCACGGCTTTTGGTGGCAGGCTACTTCCTTTAAAGGCCTTTGCACATTGGTTTTGTGGGTGGGTGTTCTTCGGTAAAGCGCAAAAAGCAACCAGTAAGCAAATCTTTCTTCCTTTGTTTCTTCGCAAGGCGTGTTGCTTTTTGCCGCTGGTTATGCTGCAAGCCTACTTCGAACTCACCGTGCAAGCAGCATTATCTATGTGGGCATCGTGCTAGGGGCAAGCAAAGTTACTGTCGCTTTATAGAGACCTACCTTATCTTTTTCCGCAAAAAGGCCAGTTTCTGCAGAATTTTTGTACTTTGCAGCTCTCGAAATTGTGCCTTTGTTCGTCCTGTGGGGCGTAGTGACAATCGCCTCCAATTATTTGAAAATCAATTTTTAAAGCAAAGTAGATGGTAAAAGATATTAATATCTCAACCCAGACCGACGAGTGATAAGTCGCCTACTTCGATATAGAGAGTATGGCGTTGAATTGGTGTTCCGCCCTTGTACAGGTAGAGGCATCACGTCAAGAGTTTCGCCAACAAAAAGGTAAGTATTCCCCAATTACACGGCTATCATGTTTACGTCGCGCGCCATCGACCACTTTTTACGCTGGCCAAAGAGCTACGCGTGACCATTCCCGAGACGCTGAAAGTATTTTTGCGTAACAGAGACCATTGCACTCTACATCCAAAAATACGTGCAATACCGCAAACGTAAAAGGTGTTTTTCGGAACAACGGGCAAGATGGAAGACCTGCTGCCCACCATGGCGAAAGCACAAACAAGAGAAGTATCTGGTGCCGATGAGCGACAACCATAGCGACGACGTCGCCAAACTGCTCGACTCGAAGAAACTGAACCATACGGAATGCGTGATGTATCGCACCATCACCAACGACTTTACGCCAGAGGAGATAAAGAACTTTCGACTACGACATGCTCATCTTCGTGAGTCCCACAGGGTGTTAAATCGTTTCGTTAAAGACTTCCCAACTTCGACCAAGGCGACGTTCGTATCGGCACGTTCGGCCCTGCAACGTCGAAAGCCATCATCGACGAGGCTTGCGACTGGACTTCAAGCTCCCTCGAAAGAATATCCCTCGATGTCTGGTGCGCTGAAGCCTACTCGACAGAGCATAAAGTCAGGCGTCGCCATGATGACCCCGATAGCGTGCCGAAAAGGCGTGTTGGCGCTAGGCACTTTTGCCCTACAGGTGAGTGCTGTTCCTCAACAAGGCATAACGCCAACAGTCCCATCTCAAACAAACAGTAACAATGCCAGCAACGGTAATCGCAAAAAGCTAGGAAAAGAAGAGCGCGCCTGTGGCAAAAAGCTCACCGAGGCACTCTTCTGCGGCGCGGATAGCCGGTCGCTTGCTGCCTTTCTTGACGTGTGGTGTATCTGGTGCAGCGCTTTTTCGGCCGAAGAACAGCGGGCATTGAGCGCTGTACAGATGATGATAAGCGTGCCAAAACGCAGTTTAAAGCACGCCATCGACCGCAATAGGGTTAAGCGGCAGGTGCGCGAAGCCTATCGAGAACAAACATTTGCTTTATGATAAGCTGCCGACAGGGCAGCAAAGAATAACGCTGGGTTTTCCTGGCTCGATCCAAACATCATGTCTTCGGCCGTGGTGGAAGATAAGGTGCAGAACCTGTTACGCCGAATAGGGAGAAAGCTTGTAATGCTCTTCGCTGCCCTTTTCTAGGCCTGTTTCGGCGCATTGCGGTATGGCTTTTGCTGCTGCCCATCCGCTTCTATCAGCTGGCCATCTCGCCCTATACGCCTCTCGTGTCGTTTACGCCCTACTGTTCAGTATGCCCAGTCAGGCCATCATCAAAGCATAGGGCCCATTTAAAGGCTTGGCCTTGGCCGTTTGGCGTCTGTTGAGATGCAATCCGTGGGGCGGTAGTGGGTACGACCCCTGTGCCGTGAAAAGCTCACCCCACCTCCAGGGGAGAGGGGTAGTACGACTTGTAATTTACCACTGGCTGGCCAATCACCAGCTTCCACCGCTTAACATCAATTCACAACCTGTAAACGCGTTAACTCGTAAACTAACAAACTTGTCACTTTACTCGTCAACTTGTCAATTAACGACTCGTCACTCATAAACATCCCATATATTCCCGATGAAGAAAAATTTTGTAGAAGAACTAAGATGGCGCGGCATGTTGGCGCAGATTATGCCTGGAACAGAAGAACTGTTGCAGAAGGAAACGGTTACGGCGTACCTTGGAACAGACCCCACAGCCGACTCTTTGCACATCGGGCATCTCGCGGCATCATGATGTACGCACTTGCAGATGTGCGGACACAAACCCATCATACTCGTTGGGAGGTGCAACGGGCATGATTAGCGACCCTCGAGCAAAGCATGGAACGTAATTTGCTCGACTCGAAAACACTATATCACAACCAAGAGTGCATCAAAGCACAGGTGGCTAAGTTCCTCGACTTCGATGCCAAGGGCGACAACGCCGCCGAGATGGTGAACAACTACGATTGGATGAAGGACTTTTCGTTCCTCGATTTCGCACGAACGGTGGGCAAACACATCACTGTTAACTACATGATGGCGAGGATAGCGTGAAGAAACGCCTCTAGTGGCGATGCTCAGCGACGGCCTTTCGTTCACCGAGTTTACCTACCAATTGTTGCAGGGCTACGACTTTCTACACCTCTATGAAACCAAAGGTTGCAAGCTACAACTAGGCGGTAACGACCAATGGGGCAACATGACCACGGGCGCCGAGCTTATTCGTCGCACCTTAGGCATAGAAAATGAGGCCTACGCGCTTACTTGTCCGCTCATCACTAAGGCCGACGGAACGAAGTTCGGCAAGACGGAGGGTGGCAATATATGGCTCGATGCCAAAGCGTACTTCGCCCTACATGTTCTACCAATTCTGGCTGAAATGTGAGCGATGCCGATGCCGAACGCTACATCAAGATATTCACTTCGCTGGATAAAGAAACGATAGATGCGCTGTGATTGCCGAACAGAAACGAAGACCCAGGACGGGCGCCCTTGCAAAAGGCGATTGGCCAGAAGGGTTACGGTTATGGTGCACTCGCAGGCTGCTCTCTGAACAGGCTATGGAGGCCAGCAACATCCTTTTTGGCAAAAGGCCACATGAAAAGTCTGCTTAAAGCTGGACGAACAAACGCTGCTCGATGTGTTCTGAGGGCGTGCCGCATTACGAACTGGATAAGGCGCTGCTTGGCCAGCAGCCATCGACCTTTTCACACGCGAAGACGTGCCTAGTGTTTCGCCAGCAAGGGCGAAATGCGTAAGCTGGTGCAGGCGGAGGCGTGTCGCTCAACAAGGAAAAGCTGCCGCTGCTGACCGTCTCTGTTACTGCCGACGACCTTATCGACGGCAAATACCTGCTGTTCAGCGCGGAAAGAAAAACTATTTGCTTATCGTGACGATGGGTTGCGCCTCTGTGCATACGCAATAAAGTTTCGCCCTTGCTATCTCGTCTGACATTCGCAAGGCTGAAAAGCATGTGCGAAATCTCGAAAAGATAAAGGGGCGAACTATAGCTAAGGTTGGCGTTTTTGCGCTCTCAGTACTATCTTTGCTCGTTCCAGCAAAATGAATGTTTTGTAGAAGTTCATTTGCCAACAAGTTGCCTGCAATCTATCTGTACAATGCCGTTTGTAGTGCCAGTACAAGCACCTTGTAGCATCAGCACAAGCACCTTTATAGTGTTGCTACAAGCCGCTTGCACCGATGCACGTAGGCCGCATGGGGCTGTTGTTGCCTGATGGTTGTGCTTACAAAGCTTATCTTTTCTAGCCATAACCATCGCCAAGGCCCTTGCTTTAAGCCTCAACCCTGCGTGTACCCATGCGGGCCTCAACCACGTTCACCACATAGTCGGCCAGCTTTTCGCATTCGTTGATGATGTCCATATACATCGTTCCCACGTATATGTGTACTCGTGGTTGTTGATGTCGTTAATGTTTTGGTTGCGAAGTTGGTTTGCGATAGTTGTTGATCTCGGTTTCGATGTTAAACGAACGGGTAGTGTCCAGATACTCCTTACGTCCGCGAATGATGATGTTCATCTGCGAAAGGCTATCGTCGGTAAGCTCGAAACATCTGGTGGATGCGTTCGTATTGCTTTTCGGTAAAGTCCTCCTTCGAGTTCACCAGTCGGCTAATCGTTCGCGCAAAGGTTATAGCAGCTGTCGCCGATGCTTTCCAATTCGGTAATCTCGCGCATCATGTCGCGTATTTTTCCCTTCGTATCGTCGCTCAGGTGTGCATCGCTCACCGCACTCAGATACTCTGGCAATCTCCTGCTCCATGTTGTCGGATATGTTCTCATACTTTTCTATGCGCGAGTAAAGCTTCACAAACTTCGAGTCGTCGCGTGCACGAGCAACTCGCGTACCATGCCAAACATCCGCTGCATACGTTCTGCAAAGCTGCTAATCTCCTTATGCGCTTCTAGCACCGAAAGTTCGGGCGTCTTTCATAATGCCAGCTTGAATGAAACGCAGGCGGAACTCTTCTTCCTCGTCTTTCTTGCCCGACTTGATTATCCAGCACACCAATCTTCTCTATCTGCGGTATGAACCAGATAAGTATTCCCCGTATTAAAGAGGTTGAAAACAGGTGTGGAAAGCGCCAGCATAACTGGGCAATGTTTAATGCCAATTCGGCTGGCGTAGTTTCGGTCCTTCGGGATTATAGCCCACCATGTCGCAAATCATGTTCACAAATGGGATAGAAAACGATGAGCACCCATCACACCAATGACGTTAAACACCAAGTGCGCCATTGCTGTTCGGCGCGCTTGCACGTTGGCGCCAAGGGCAGCGAGGTTGGCTGTTGCCGTTGTTCCGATGTTCTCGCCCATCACCAAGGCGATGCCCTAAGTGGATGGGCAGCACGCCCGTAGAACATAGAAAGGATGGTGATGGCCATCACTGCGGCCGACGATTGCACGATGAGGGTGATGATAGTAGCCGATCAATCAAGAAGATGATATCGAGAAATAGCTGTTCACATCGAAACGAGCTAAAAGAAGTCGATAACGCCTGGTTATGCTGCAAGTCGAGCTGTTTGCCCGTGTCGCTCAGCAAAAACAAGACTGAAAAAGAGGAAACGATATACCAAAAAGAAAATCGCCTTTGTAGCGGTGTTGCGCGAGTAGATAAGCATAATCCTACCAGAAAGGCGGGGAAAAACAAAGCTCGTGAGGTCTATCGAGTAGCCCAGCGACATAATCCAGGCCGTGAGCGTGGTGCCGATGTTGGCACCCACGATCACCGATATGGCCTGAGCCGAGGTTAGTAAGCCGGCGTTGACAAACGAAACGGTCATCACCGTGGTGGCTGACGACGACTGAACCGCACTGGTAATGAACGCTCCCGTAGAGCATGCCCTGTAAAGCGGTTGGTGGTCATCGCAGCAAGACATGTCGCAATTGCGGGACCGCTATCTTCTGTAATGCCTCGCTCATAATCTTCATGCCGTAGATGAGCAATGCCAGCGATCCTGCAATCTTAAAAACCAAAAACCAGATAATTGCTTGTATCCATAAATTAACTATATTGTGGTGCCTTATTGTTGTGACTTTGAAATATATTCTTTAACTTTACACTCACTAAATTCTTAATGTCGCTAAGCATGAAACAATCCATACAAATACGATGCAAAAATAATAAAAAAACCGCAAAGGTAGAAATCGGCAGCACACTTTATGATGTTTTTCACGAATTAAAACTCGATATGCCTTACGGGCCAGTTAACGCCAAAGGTGAACAACAAGATCGAGGGAATGCACTATCGCCTGTATCACAACAAGGACGTGGAGTTTCTCGATTTACATTCGCCCTCGGCTTTGCGGGCCTATACGCGCACGCTTTTTCTTCGTGCTGTGCAAGGCCGTTCACGACCTTTATCCGCACAGCAACGTGGTGATAGACATCCCCGTGAGCAACGGATATTATGTAGATCTCGACATTCAACGCCCCGTAACGCCGCAAGATGCCGACGATATTCGCCGCCGCATGCAAGAGATTATCGCCGCGCGCTTGCCCATATCGCGGCACGAAACAACAACCGATGCCGCCATCGCCATGTTTAAGAAGGTGGGCGACGAGTCGAAAGTGCGCCTACTCAGAAACCGTGGGAACGCTCTACACCACTTATTATCGAGCTAGACCACTACGTGGATTACTATTACGGTTCGCTACTCACCAACACGCGCGAGCTGCATCTCTTTCGGTCTCGAACCCCTATTACGATGGTCTTTTGCTGCGCGTGCCCTCCACGCATAACCCCGCACAGCTGGGCGAACTGGTGCGCCAAGACAAAATGTTCGAGATATTTAAGGAGCACCACCGTTGGCAACAGATATTAGGCATACGCACCGTGGGCGATTTCAACAAGGCGGTGGCAATGGGTTTCAGTGCCGACCTCGTGCACGTGTCTGAGGCTTTGCAAGAAAAGAAGATTGCGCGCATTGCCGACGAGATTGCCGCGCGGCCCGAAGTGCGCATGGTGCTATTGGCTGGTCCGTCGTCGTCGGGAAAGACCACAACCTGCAAACGACTCTCGGTGCAACTGCTGGCAAATGGCATACGGCCCGTGCAAATTTCGTTAGACGACTACTTCGTTAATCGCGAACATACGCCCAAGGATGCCAATGGAGAGTACGATTACGAGAGTCTTTACGCGTTAAACATACCGCTGCTTAACGAACACCTGGCTGCGCTGTTCCGCGGAGAAGAAGTTCAGATGCCCAAATACAACTTCGTTGAAGGGAGGAGCGAGCCAACGGCAAACGTCTGCATCTGCCCAAAGATAGTATCTTGGTAGTTGAAGGTATTCATGCCCTTAATCCCCGAACTAACGGCCCTCATCCCGGCCGAACAGAAGTATAAGGTGTATGCCTCGGCACTAACAACCATCTTGCTAGACAACCATAACTACATCCCCACCACCGACAATCGCCTACTTCGCCGCATCGTTCGCGACCACAAGTATCGCGGTGTGTCGGCTGCCGAAACCATTAAACGTTGGCCCAGCGTACGTGCCGGCGAAACAAAATGGATATTCCCTATCAAGAAGAGGCCGACGCCATGTTTAATACGGCCATGCTTTTTCGAGTTGGCCATTATCAAAACGCAGGCCGAACCCTTGCTCGAACAAGTTGCAGAGAGCTGCGATGAGTATTCCGAGGCCTACCGCCTGCGCAAGTTCCTTCGCTATTTTGCGCCCATGCCCTTTCCATCAGCTGCCGCCAACGTCACTGTTACGCGAGTTCTTGGGCGGTAGCTCGTTCAGTTATTGATAAAGACTCAGCCACAAACCAACTGGCCTCCCCACAAGCCAGCTGACTCACCACAACCGGCCTCACTCCCAGCCCCTCCAAGGGGAGAGGGAGTGTATGCCCTGTGATTGACCGCTTGCTACTGGCTAACTCATTAACTTGTTATCTACCAGCCTCACCCCCAGCCCCTCTCTGGCCTCATCTCAGACCCCTCCGCAGGGAGAGGGGAGTGTCTGCCTTGCTTGTTGTACGCCTGTTACGGGTTAACTCGTCAACTGGTTAACTCGTTAACTACTCACATTTCACATCAACCCATCAACTGGTTAACTCGTTAGCTCATCTCAATTTCACGCCAAACCGTCAAACTTGTTAACCAACCTTCTTCGTCCGTTTTTCAGCAAAAGTTTTAACACTATGGCTGCGATTTTTCCACCAATCGCGCACCAAGGCGCAAACAATCGATTCTCGCGGAGGTTGTTTTGATACAAAAAGGGGAGTAGTTGTACGAATGCGGAAGATGAATATTTATTTAATAACAACGCTACTTGCACCCTAGTTTTTGGGGCTATTTGCAGCAAAATCAGTCAATTTTGGTGCTAAATGTAGTGCAATATGCCGCTAAACGCAGTGCGTTTTTGTGCTAAATGCAGTGCGTTTTTGAGTGCTAAAACGCAAGCTAAAATGGTGCAAAATGCAGTGCTTTTTGCCGCAAAACGCAAGACGAAAAGCATAAATATCCACATCAAATTGTATAAAACAAAACCCTGTTCGAGCCATGAAACACATGACTGAAAAGGGCGAAATGAGCATTAAAAAGTAGGGATTTTAGTGACTAAAAAGGGGTAATTTGGGAGCGAAAAAATGGCGAGTGAGCAGCCAAACTAGAAAGGCTAAATGGTACAAAATGCAGGTTCTGTTCTTAAAACAGACAAAAGCAAAAGACATGAAAGACGAAAATAGTGGCTATTTGCCTACTTTTTTAACCCCATATTTTCGCTAGAAGCGGTATGAACAGAGAGGGTGTTTTGTAAAATAAATCCGAGCATTTTGTTTTGAGGGCGTGAGTTTTTGCTGAGTTCAGATGAGCTTTTTGAGTCATGAGTTTTTGAGTTGGTAAGTTTTGTAAGTGTTTGTAGTTTGTGAGTCTGGGCTGTTTTGAGTTGGCTGGAGTTTTTGAGGCATGTTAAGTTTATTTGAGTTCGTAGTTCATAAGCTTTTTGGGCCATGAGCTTTGATAAGTTTGATGAGTCGTGCATGAGCTTTTTGAGTGGTGGTGAGGCTGTTTTTTGAGTCTGGTCGAGCTTTTTGAGTTAGAGTTTTTATGCGTTTGAGTTGAAGTTTCTGAGCTGAGAAGTTTTGTGAGTTGATAAGTTGTGGAGTTGATGAGTTGTGAGTTGGTGAGTGTGAGTTGATGAGTTTACAAGTTATCAAGCAAACAGACCAGCAGCATATCACTCCCTCTCCCCTTGGAGAGGGTTGGGGAGGCCAGTTGGGGTGAGGCCAGCTGTGGGGAGGCGATGATCATGTCATTCTTCTCCTGTGGTTTTTCCCTTGCGTTGTTCCTAGCCAAGGCAATGCGGCACTTTTAAGCCACTGCACAAAGGCCTCTCGCCATTGCCTACTTTCCTTCGGAGCCCTTCACATCGCTTGCGCAAAGCCGTGACCCACCTGTGGCATAACGCACGAATTTGGTGGGGAATGCCTGAAGTGAGGGCAGAGTCGAGCAGCTGACTGTTGCCTGATGCACAATGGGGTCGCCATCGCAGTGCACAAGGAAACACGGGCGGACAGTCGAAAGGTATCTTGCGCTCCACCGAGAGCGAGTCTTTTCAGCCTGTTGTCGGTCTTTTTCCATTCGCCCAAGATACCCTTTTCGCGAGCGGCGATGCACGTAACGCTCGTCGGCAAGCGTAACAACGGGTAGAGTGCAGCCACAAAGTCGGGCGAACACTCACCTTGGCTTTGATGCTCTAGCGGTGCAAGATAGTTTGGTTGCGGCAAAAGGCAGCCGAGGCCACTGCAAGATGTCCGCTCGCCGAAAGCCCATAACGCCCACCTCGTGGGTGATGCCCCATGCCGATGCCCCTTCGCGCACCAGTTGCACGCTGCGTTGCACATCGCGTAGCATGTCGGGTTGCCGTCGTCCGCGAATAAGCAGGCGGTAATGGGTGACAAAAAGCCAGCACGCCTGCCACGCGATAGCGGAGCACAGCGCAGCAATGCTCTGACTGTTGAGCCATCGCGCCACACGTCGCTTCGGTTCGGGTGTTCCAGCCAATGGTAACTGCCGCCAGGACAAACGATAACGGCAGGGCAATCGCGCCCTGCACCTTGCGGGAATATAAGGCGTAAAGGGTTACGCTGGCGGCGCGTTCAGGGCGTGCCTTGCCCATTTTTAAAGCGCTTTAGTGCTGTTGGGCGCTGGCCCAGAAAATGCCATGAAAAGCCAGCAGACATGACAAGTACCCCTCATGTTCTTCTTTAATATTGCTAGTTGTGCTGTCTTTAACCCCAATCGGTCGTTAGACTGCTTACGCTATTTTTAGGTTGTTTCCATCGCTTCCTGTTCATCTTTTCGTTTGCTTTGTCGGCATCTTGCCTGTCTCTATTCTCTCCTCGACGAGCCCGCTACGCCTTCTAAGAACAAGACACGCAATATGCTCAACAATCACACAAAATCGCACAGGCTCTAACGACCGATTTAAGCTAAATGTTTTGCAGCTCTATTATCTTATTCCTACCCACTAAGGCCCCTGCCGTGGTGATGGCCGACAGCGGAACGCCGCAAATGCCGCAAGCCTACGCATTGGCCTGTAAGCAAAAGGTTACTTACCTTCGTAGCCACAGGTACTTGCGTGGCTAAGGGTTGTGGCAGTCTCTTGGCGAAAAGCCGTATATGGCACCCATAGGGCGCGTGGTAATAGTCGCGCACGGTTAGTGGCGAGGCACTCCACAGGCTCTTAACGCATTGCCCAAAGCCGGGCCGTACCTCCTCCATGCGTTGCAAGATGCGCTGTTGGTGCCACGTTTTCCACGCCTCGTACTCCTTTCCGCGCCTACCCGTAAAGCGTATTCTGCCATTGCTCCACCGCCAGAAAGGCATTACGCAGTTAATGATGAGGTGCGTAGCCCATTCCGTCTGTTCTGCCGAGGGCGGTGTCATGTACGCATCATTCCGTAGGCCACTGCTCGCGATCGTAATGGCCCATGCCGCACATCGGTGGTAATCGTGCTGGTAATAGCAAGTGTGGTTGATGTGACGAAAGGTTTGCGGTTTCAGTTCTACAAACAGGCTGAATATCGAATAGGTAAGTTGTCGATGGCGTTCAGGCGTTTGGTGTAGGCGAGCGTAAACGCCCCTTGTCTACGATGCGCAGCGTTTCGATGCTATGTGGCCGCCATATAATAAGGGAGCGGCAAGGTTCGCCCTGTCTTTGGTTTGCACTGCGGTTGCCGTTCGGTTGTCTGACGGCAATGCGAACCGCCTCTGCATCGGCTACCACTTGTCCCCCCGCATCTTCTATTACCTCGGTTAAAGCCGTGGCCAACTGCTGCGAACCGCCCACAAAGCGGTCGGTACCCTCGATATATAGCACGTTGATAAGGGCGTGAACGTAGGCAGAGCGTTTTGCCCGAAACGCCTCATACATGGGGTTCATGTGAGGCCAACACGTCGCAAAGCCGCTCGTCGTCGATGTAATGGGCGATAAACTTGTCGGCCGACCACAGGAAACACTCGCTAAGTTGCGGAATGCTGTCGCCCGTTGGGCGTAGGTTAAAGAGGTCTATCTCGCTGGCCAGCTGGTAAAGGGCCGCCACATAGCGTTGCAACTGCGTGCGTTGATGTGGAAAATGCTTAGCGAAACTCTCCACAAAACCTTCTTTTTCCCTCGGCCACACGATAAGTGGTGTTGGTGGCAGCGTAGTAAATCTCGTCCATGCAAAGCTTGTCTACGGGTTGTAGGCGAAGTTTTTGCACGATGCCTAGGTGCTTGCAAATGCGATGGAGCGTTTGTCCTGGGCGAAATCCACCCAGTATGTGCATGCCCGTATCGAAGTGTATGCCGTGCGGGAGAAGTTTTGCACCCTCCGCCCACGATGTGGTTCTTCTCCAACACCGTTGCTTGCCAGCCTCTTTGGCAAAAAAGCGCACTGGTGGTGAGGCCGCCCAGTCCGCCGCCTATGATGATAATGTGGTTGTTGTTCATAATTTTAGTTTCTCTCCAGCACTTCGCCGCAAGTTAACAGCGTACCAACCAGCGTGCCCAACATGCCATGCGAGTTTACGTTTGACCTGCAAAGAACAGGTTGGGCAGGCGTGTGCGACTTGGAACGTGGCAAGCCGAACCCAGCCTAACATCTTTAGCCACGCCATACATGCTGCCTTGCAGGGGTAGAAGTATATTGTTCGTAGGTCAGGGGTGAAGTAAGCAGCAATCATGCGCTGCCGCAAGCCTGGCGCATGCCTTTCAACAGCGTCGATAAGTCTTTCGGCCCTGTCGCGTTTAAAGTCTTCGTACGCCCTCGCCGCGGTGCATGATGCGCGTGTTGGCCCATTGTTCCACTTCTTCGTCACGCATGTAGCTCATTATCTCGCCGCAGCGGCCCACCGTTGCGTGTGTATTGGGCTGTCATCGGCTGCAAGCGCATCGCTAAGATGCACATAAAGAAAACCGCAAGCGCCAGTTGTCGGCCGTGTATTGTTCGCATTGCCAAGGCGTATCGGCGGCATAGCCGCCTGTTAGTGGTTTGTGATAGGCATGGCTTGCGGCTTAAAACTTGATGTAAACGGTAAACACGCCCTTGGTATTGGGAGCAGGTTTAGCATGCGCTGACGAAAGGCGGGACGTATAAGATTGGTATCGTTCAGCATGCGCATCACCAGCGTTGGGTGATGGCGGCAATCACAAGGTCGGCTCTCGGGGCAGTGTCGCCGTCGGCCGTTGTCACGCCCGTTGCCTTGCTGTTGTTGCAGGTTATGTGTTCAACGCGTTTGCGCGTGAGCACCCTCCGCCCCTTCGTGCAATGCCTCTTGTAAGTCGCTTTGGCAATGATGTCGTTTCCACTCAGCTAGTCGAAACGCGCTTTGGTTGTAGAAATTGGTGATGAACGCGGGTTGAGAAAGGCGTTTGTCCGCGTTCGCCTGCATAGAGCGGCAGATTTCCACCAGCACGTTGCGCAAAAAGGGCATCGTTGGTAAAGTCCATTTATCACCTCGTCTACGGCGCGCATTTGGTATTCGGTTTTCAAGTGCATTTGTTCGGGCGTTGGCCGATGCCCGTTTATGGGCGACGCCTGCGCCAACCGCTCCCACCAAATTGAGGTAGCGGTGCAGCCCATCCGTTCTTTTGGGAAGTGTGCGGCAAGTGTTTCTACAAAAGCCTCGTGGCTATTGGCAAAGGCAAACCTGCTTTTGCGGCATCGAAATGACGTCGTAACCCGTTGTGCTCAGTCGGCTAAGCGGCAGGTTTTCGATTCAAGATAGCGCAAAAGGGGGTACAAAGTCTGCTCCTCTTCGGCACTTCCAATGAAGTGCATGCCCGTTTCGAACTTCGCGCCTTTGCGCACAAAGCTCTGCAAACAGCCGCCTGCTTGCGTTTCTTGTTCGAGTACGGTAACCTCGTATCCGTTTCGTGCGAGGATGTCCGCACGAAAGGCCGCCAAGTCCGCTACCAATGATGATGCACTTTTTCATTTATTGTTGGGTGGTTGGGCGTGTATCGACGCCCGTTTTTCTATGGATGTTAACTTTTCTAGGCTTTGCATGTGGCTGTTGGCTTTCTAGGCTTACTTATTCTCAAACAGGCACTGCGCCACCTGCTGCGCCACGTTCTTGTTTTCAAATCTTTGCACGTATTCCATGCTCCGACTGATAGATTCGTCGCGCCCAGCTTGCCCTTTCAGTCTGGCATTGATGGCTTGCGCCATGCCCTTATGGTCGTTTTCGGGGCCACATAGGCTAATGGGCCGCCCGCTTCTTCGAGGCACGACCCCGTGCACAGGCCTACAACGGTGCACTTTGTAGCGCTCGATGATAGAATGCCAAAAGTCTTCGTAGCGCGAGGATAGGCAAACACTTCGGCCTGCTGGTAAAATGGCCGGCAAGTCGTCGTTGGGAACGTTGTAGCAAGAAATGCACGCGCGCCGACAAACCATTGTGCGCCGCCCACGATTTCACCTTATTGATATAAGGCGGGTCGGCCCAGCACCACCAAATGCACTTCCTGATCCACGTTCTTCGTAGCCTTGGCCGCAAAGCGGCACGTTTTTCGCGCCTCGATGGTGCCCACATTCAGCACAAATCGCGATGGCAGTGCATAGCGTTGGCGCACTTCGTTCAGCTTTTTCGGGCGTTGCTCGCTCGCGAAAAACGCGTGTCGCAGCTTTGATATATCACGCTGATGCGCTCTTCGGGATAGTGGCCATACTTCACGATGTCGCGCTTGGTGCATTCGCTAATGGCGATAATGCGGCTGGCCTCTTTCAGCGTTTTGTGGAACTTCCAACGGTAAATCAGCGCGTCCCACCAATGATAGAACTCGGGATGGCGCATAAAAAGACAAGGTCGTGAATGGTGACAACGGCGTCGATGCCTGCATGTTTAACGCCCTTGGGCAGTTCGCCCGACAAGCCATGAAACACCTGTACGCCATCGCGCAGCAGGTCTTTCACCAGCCGCCACTTCTCCACGCCGCCTTTTTGCAGCGCGTTTTTCGCGTTCTTGGGGTACACCATGCGCAGGTTCGCGCACTCACCCTGTCGGGCCAAGTCTTCGGCCCGCATCGGGTACTGTAAAGCAGCAGTTGTGCGTTGGGACAGAGGGCGCAAATGGTCGTTAACCAGGGTTTCTCCATACGCTCCAGCCCGTTCCGTTACGCACCATGCGTTTGGCATCAAAGCCCACGATAATGTTCTTTGTCTTCGTTCATCAGGCACAAACTTACACAAAAATGCGTAAACTCAGGCAAAATCTGAAAATACAGATGTGTGTTGGCATATATTTAAGCAGAAAATACTTATTTTTGTACTTGCACATAAAACCGTAAAAGAAATGAAAACGCTTTTAGTATGTCATACTCTTGTGTTGTTCTGTGTCGCCAACTCGTGGGCGCAAAAGGACGGCCAGCTCTGTAAAACCCCGAAGAGAAGGAGGCAGAGATGGATAATCCCACCTTTTGTGCCGATGGTAAAGGTGGGTAGGGTGCTGGATAAGGGCGACAGCATGCAATATGTTGAACTGAACAAGATATATGTTTACCGCCGCTGACGTTTGAAGACGAACGCCAACGAATGGAGTACAAACCGCCTTGTGTATAACGTAAAGAAGGGTGCTGCCCATTGCCAAAGAGGTGAACAAGATTATTATCGAGACCTACGAATTCTGCAAACGCTGCCCGACAAGAAGTCGCGCGACGAACATATGAAACGTGTGAGGCCGACATCAAAACGCGAATACACGCCACGAATGAAGAAACTAACCTACGCGCAGGGCAAGTTGCTCATCAAATTGGTGTATCGCGAAACCAGTTCGTCTTCGTATCAGCTCATCCAAGCCTTTTCTGGACCCATCCGCGCTGGCTTTTATCAGGCCTTTCGCCTGGTTTTTTCGGGGCTAGTCTTAAAAAGGAATATCAGCCTCACGGCGTGGATAGACCAACCGAAAGGGTGGTGTTGCAGGTGGAGGCAGGGCAGTTGTAGGAGCTGGGAGTGTTTGGTTAATCAGGTACTCTACTAATCAGACTGGTCTGACTGAGTCCGACTGGTCAGACAAGTCCGATTGACAAGTCCGACAGGTCCGACAACTCATTTATCCCCTTTTTAGGTATTGTCACACTTTCCATATAATACCCTATCTTTGCAAAGACATTGCTGTACATCGGCATCAACCAAACCTTTTAAATGCGGAATGTTCAAAATATGTTTTGCAATCGTCTTGTTTGTCGTGGGTGCGGCCACAACGCTCAAAGCGCAGGGCGTTTTGCTGGAACGGCACCATCAAAAGCAAAGGCGATGGGCGGCCAATAGAGTATGCCACCGTTACGCTAAAAGAGTGCGAGCTGTGGGCTATCACCGACAATAAGGGGCGTTTCGCCATTAAAAACGTGCCATCGGGCAACGTAACGCTCACCGTTCGTTGCCTAGGGCTTTGCCACGTTTACCACGAAGCGTGAACGTAAGGGCAGGCATGCCACATCGTCAGACATCGGCCCTAAACGACGACAACCTGAAGCTGAACGAGGTGGAAGCGGTGTGCCAAACGCAAGCGGGCGATGCGCAACAACAAGCTACACCATCGACCGCCTGGCACTTGACAACCGACAAGCTTTTGAACCTTGGCGACATCATCGAGCCTTCTTCCTGGCGGCAAAACATGGAACAGTTCGTTGCTGCGCAACACCCGCATTGCCCTTCGCAGTGCAGCAGCGGAGAGATGGGTAACGCCTCGTTTGGTACGGCCATCGAGGTGGATGGCGTGCGACTGGACAACAACGCCACGCCTGGCGAAAACGCTCGGAGCAGGTACGCGCACCCTCAGCACGGCCAATATCGAGAGCGTTGAGGTGGTTACGGGGTGCCGTCGGTGGAATATGGCGACCCTAAGCAGCGGCATTGTGCAAGGTGAACACGCGCGGCGCAAAGTCGCCTTTCATCGTAGAAGCCAAACCAAAAACACACGCCAGCTGGCACTAAGCAAAGGCGTTGACCTTGGCGACAAAATGGGACTGTTTAACTTCTCAATGGAGCACGCACGCACGTTCGGCGACATCACTTCGCCCTTCACCGCCTACCAACGCAACGTGCTTTCGGCCCAGTATATGAACGTGTTGATGCGCCAAAGCATGCCCCTAACGCTGAAACTTGGACTTACGGGCAACGTGGGCGGATATAATTCGAAGGCCGATCCCGATGGCGAACTAGACAGTTATAAGAAAGAACGCGACAACAGATTTACTCGCGAAACCTCCGGCCGAGTGGCTACTCAACCGCAAATGGCTTTCACCAGCGTGGTACTGAAATCGTCGCTTTTCGTATGCCGATCAGCTATGACGAGAATTACAGCCACACAGGTTCAGCCACTACGCTGCCTTACATCCACACTCATGAAAGCGGGCTATTTTCGTGGGCTACGACTATGACAAAGCACCCTCGGCGGACATCATTCTGGGGCCTACAGGCTATTGGTATGTGCGCAGTTTCAACGATAGTCGCCCCCTAAGTTACGCCTTTTAGTTGAAGGCCGATTGGGTAAAGCGGTTCGCGCACATATATAATAAGGTGTCGGTTGGGGCCGATTACACAGGCAGTCGCAACCTCGGCCGCGGCACTTACTACGAGGAGGCGCGCCTAACACCCACATGGCGACCCTACCGTTACCACGAATTGCCCACGCTGAACAACCTTGCCGTCTATGCCGAAGAACGCCTGAACATGCCAACGGGCAAGCTTTCGAACATGGAACTGACCGTGGGCGTCCGCAACGACATCAGCCATCATCGCTGGTTCGGCCTACGGAACGGCCTCAACCTCGCCACGCGCCAACCTTCGTTACTGTGTTTTGGCATGGCGGCGATGCCTGGATGCGAAATCTTTCGGCACATGTGGGCTGGGGAAAATCGGTTAACTGCTCCTCGTTTCAAGTGCTTTACCCCCGCACCAGCTATATAGACCGACTGGCATTTACGCCCAGGGAGCACGGCCGACAACAAGGCTTTGCTATGCCTATCACACCTTTCCATCGCAGGGCGGTGTGACAATCGCAACTGTACTGGCAGTACACCAACCAGCTTGACCTTGGCTTACAGGCCAACATCGGCCACACGCGCGTTAACGTTTCGGCCTTTTATCACAAAACGTTTAACCCATATACGGCCGTGATGGTGTACAAACCCCTACACCTATAAGTACACTTTCGCAAAGCCGCATTAGAGCATTGTCCCATCCCTCTGCCAACCGCGAATACCATCGACCAACAAACAGGCATCGTAACCGTGAGGGACATCACGGGTGCCAACGCCCATACAGCTGCCTTACAAGGGAAAGGGAAGCGCTATCTGAGCAAACCGCAACATACGTAAATGGGTCGCCCACCGAACGTTTCCGGCATAGAATGGATTGTGATTTCGCCCCAATCAAGGCGCTACGCACTTCGCTTAGGCTAGACGGAAACCACTATTACTACAAGGGATTAGACGATTTGCTCTTCGCCGCGTTGCTCTCTCGAGGCTGGCACGCTCAATGCCCAAGGCAAGCCTTACTACCTATATTTGGCCATTATCGCGTGCAGCGGAACAACCTCTACCGACAATACGGCGTCGCCCTCGGTAGGCAACGGTTCGCTCACGCACGAGTCCAATCTCAAACATTACCCTCACAACCCACGTGCCGCGCATACGTATCATCACGCGCTGCGCGTTGAGTGTTCGCTCTATCAATCACAACCGTCCGCTGAGCGAATTGCCAAACGGAACGCGCGGATATGCTTTGGAGAAGGGCGACGACTTCTTTGGAAAGCCCTACGCGCGGATGTTCCGCGACAAGCACATGGTGGTTTATCCGAATATTACAGCACGTGGAAGAAACCCGATAAGCTCTATCCCTTTCGCCGAAAAAGTTTAGCTGGGCCAAAGACAACGACCCGCTTTGTTCAACGATTTGGCTAAGCTGGTGAAACGAACCAACTATGCCTTCTGTGATGAATCCCGAACGTTTGTCGGCCTATTACTCCGCCACTTCAGCGTAACGAAGGAGATTGGCGACCGCGTACAGCTGATGTTCTATGCCAATAACTTGGAACACCATGAGCCGAGGTGCGTTCTCACGCGCACAGGGCAAGAAACTTCGCTCTATGGCAGCTCGTATGCGCCCGCCTTTTACTATGGGTTAGGGGCTGAAAGTAAGATATGATGGGGTATGTTGAGGGCGTAGTGAATAAGGAAGCGGTTATGGGAGTTAAGGAGTTAAGCCAAATGTATTGTTGCAGCGTGGCAAACGTTCTTCATAAGACTCGTAAGTTCACACACAAAGAACTCTAAACAAAATAACTCATATCCTCATAAACTACTCATTAACTAATAAATAAAGCAATTATGTATCGCAAAAACAATTTTATCAACCTCGTTCTTAGCAGCGTTTTTGCGTTGCTGGTTTTTGTCGTGCAGCAGCGACGACGAGTAGACACCGTGCAAACCTGTAAGGTTAACGTAACTTTGCAGTATCCGAAAACAGCATTCAGCCCCTACGAAGGGCGCAAAAAGTTGAACTTGTTGACGCACGCGCATCGTATTTCGTAGCCACAACCAACGCTAAGGGCGTGGCCGAGTTCAACGTGCCGGCAGGCATATACGATGTTCGTGAGTAACGCAACACTGCGGCGATGGAATATGGAAACTCAACCTTAATGGCAATAAAGTAAAGGTAGTTGTATCGCCACCCGCTACGGAAATAAAGCTTGAAATGAAACTCTCAAAAGCTGCCCAGATTATCATTAAAGAACTTTACAATGGTGGTTGCCAACCTGATAATGGTGGTAGATTTTTCCAGATGGACAAGGGGTTTATTCTCTCATAACAATGGTGGCGAGGTGGCCGCGTAATCAATACTGGCTGTTGGTATAGTGGATCCCTACAACGCGCAAGCACCAAGACAAATGGTAAAAACGGCAAGTTGGTATATGACGGACACAGTTACATCCCTGGTATTCATGGTATTTGTATTTCCAAGGACCGCTCGTGATGCAGCCTTACTCGCAAATTGTGGTGAATGTTAATGGTGCTATCGACAATACCAAGACTTATTCTAAGTCGGTTAACTATGCAAACAAGGACTATTATGCCAGTGTACGACCCTGAATCGGATACGACAATGAGCTCTATTACCCCTCTCCATCAGAGCTCATCCCCACTTCCCATTATCTAAAAAGCCGTTGAATACGGACAAGGTATGGCTGGACACTTTAGCGTAACGTCACCCGCCATGTTCATTTTTCCAGACCAAAGGCGTTACGCCACGCAACTATCGCCACTCAACGTCTCGAACATTATCTATGCCCCAGGGGCTGCACATAATCGAGTGACCGCCACCTGAAGATACCCTAACGAATGGGTTATCGATGGCATCGAAGTTTTTGATTCTGCGCCACAAGACCGCGAACGCCAAGCGCCTACCTGCCAGAAATGAGCGGCGGAGGCGTACTCACCTACAATTGGGTCACACGCTCTGCAACGTGGACGAAGAAACCAGCTGCCCGAAAACAAGGGAAAGCTGGTGTGGCGTATGCAATGGGCGTGTCTGGGCGACCCAAAGCGGCATCGTGCCGAGGCCTCGATAAGAATGGCGCACATATCATATGGACACCAACAACTCTGCCAACGACTTCCACAGGAAAGGCTTTCTCCGGTAAAGGGAAATGAAAACGGGCGGCCATGGGCCGCCCCTCGCCCCTGCCTCAAACATTAAATACAGATAAAAAGCAATTAAATGAAAAGGTTAGTTTTCTACTCGCTGTTGGCCAGCGCAGCATAATAACAAGCTGTTCGCGCAGGCCTGGAACATGGTCGTAACGCGAGAAGATGGAACGAAGAGGTTATCCCTACTTCGACTATAAGAACGTTAGCTTTGAAAAGCGGCCGCAACAGGCGCAAGTAATCATTAAAGAGATATATTGCCGGCAACGTCCGACGATGGAAGGTTACTTCATGCTCGATCGAGTTTCGTGCTATAACAACAGCTCTACGGCGGCCTCCCTCAACAATCTGGCTGTCGCATTCGTTGAAAGCCCTTTCAATGCGCAGAGCAACAATCCGTGGCGCGTTGACGGCGACTCTCGTTCGAGACGGTTTTGTGCCAGCCTGCTTCGGCGTATGGGCGCTTCAGCACGCTCAACATACAGCCATACGCGCAAGTGGTGGTGTGTGTTAATGGAGCTGTAGACAATACGGCGAACCATCCGCAGTCAGTTAACTATGCCAATGCACCCTATTATGCCATGTACGACCGCTGGGCTACAACAACGTGAGGTACACGCCCTCGCCGCTAATCCCCATCGCGTACCTCAAAGCTGTGAGATTTTGGAGATAGCACCTTGGACGCTCAGCGATGCCGCAGGCCTTCCTTTTCCAAACAAAGATGTTACGCCCCGACTGCAGAACTAAGCGGGGGTAAACGCCTGCCTGGTTCCAAAACTGGGTTTTGGATGGCGTAGAGTCTTTGGGAGAGTCGTATGTAGCCTCTAGCAAAAAGCGATTTTTGCATAGATGCAGTGAAGTGTGTTGACGAAAAGAAAAGGGCTACACACTCTACCGCAACGTGGACGAAGAGAGAGACCGAAAAAGCTGCCCGAAAACAAGGGAAAGCTGGTGTGGCGGCTACACGATGGGCGTGTCTCACGGGCGACCCAGCGGCATCGATGCCGAGGCTGATAAAGAATGGCGACATATTATATATATGGACACCAATAACTCTACCAACGACTTCCACGAAAGGAAGGCTTTTCTCAGTAAAGGGAAAAGTAAATTGGCAAGTTGGAAAAATTAACGAGTTAACAAATTAACAAGATGAAAACGCTCATACGTGCGTGGCTGGCTTAACAAAAAGGGCTTTTGGGGGTAGTTTTCTAGGAAAGCTAGGCGTTCTGGAACAACCAGAATGCCTAGAATTCTAGGGCAACTAGAACAACTAGAAGCCCTAGGATAACAAGAATATCTAGAACGCCCTAGAACTTCTAGGATAATTAGCATCCCTAGAATATCTAGAATCCCTAGGATAATATGAACAACTGGGATGCCCTAAAATTATTAGAACCCCAGCCCCTATCCCCCTTTAATCCTTACCTCTTTAAACCCATTAACCCTCCATTCGCCCCTGTGTTATCACTCCTTTTACTCGCCCTTCCCCTGGCATCGCCCAATGTTCAGGCCGACCAACAGCTTGTGTTTCGCGACTTCAACTACGTGAAACAGGCCAAGCCGTGGCTCACTTCGCCCAACGCAGCTGCACTAACACGCTACAATCAGCGCAATATCTCGGTGGCCGAAGTAGGGGCAGCGTGGCCAGAAGGCGACCTCGTGGACTACTCCCAGTCGGCTACAACGTGGTGCAAGCAGGTGCTATGGTAGAGTCGTTTTTCCGTATTAACCCACGCACGGTGGTTTACGGGCGAATGGATTACGACAACTTCGCGGGCAAAAACATGTTGGGTTCGGTATTCATCAACCCCGAACGCAAGCCCTTCGACCTATCCGAAGACTCGCTAACCAATCCCGGCAACAAAGCATCGCGACACCTATAACCTCGTAGGGAGCCGTAGGTATAGACCTCTGGCAGGAGGCTTAGCCGTGAGCGCAAAGGTCGATTATACCGCCGCCAACTACGCCAAATACAAAGACCTTCGCCACCGAAACAGCCTGATGCAACTAAATCTTTCGCTGGGCATTGCAGCCCCAATAGGTAAAAATGGATGCTGGGTGCCAACTATATCTACGGCCCGAAGTACCGAAAGTCTGCGCTTTGTAACCTACGGAAAAACCGAAAAGGTGTATAAAACACTTGTAGACTATGGCGCATTTACGGGCGAAGTGGAGCAGTTTGGCAAACAAAGGCTACACCGACGACTCGCGCGAACAGCCCCTACTTGACGAACAAAAACGGCTTGCCTTGCAGGCGAAAGCAACTTTGGGCGTGGGTTCTCGCTCTTTCTGGTGCGCAGATGGTGCACTGAAACGGATTTTTACGGGCGCAACTCGCCTTATTCTATTGTGCATTTTCAAGCATCAGGGCGACAACTTTGCGACTGCAATTGGTGCTGAATAAACACCGCTCGCATAGTCAACAACAACTGTCGCTGTCGTACACCAACGAACTGTTGACCAACCATAAAGACCACTTATCGCGAGAAACCAAACAGCAACAGGCAGTTCGTTTTGACGAATATTTTCGACCCCATAAAAACATCCAACAAACGTTGGAGCAGCCTGAAACTGGCCTATACAGCATGGTTAAGACTGTTTGGCGGCATCGCGCATTGGACCATCTCGGCCTCGTGTAAGCCGACAGCCGCCAAGCTGTCGGCCTATCTCTACCCCTACGTTTCAGCGACAACAGCTGCATACCAACCAGCTTTTCAGCTGCTCGTCACCCGCAATATCTCGCTTTCAGATCGCCCGCGCCATGTCTATCCCTCACAGGCGGACTTTTCTCAGCCAATGGGGCATGGCGGCGAGCCTAGGCCAAACAGCCACATTGGCAACGACCCAAGCGACAAACAAAAGCCCCAACGCTGATGCAAAGCCTATCTCTATCGCCATCATCACTTGCTAACCGCACCGCAATGGGGCTTGCATCTGCCGCCAACATGCGCCTTCAGCCTGCGCCATCTGCCCCTGCTCCCCTTACGTGTTTGCGCCCAACACCGTGGCACCGAACCGCCCAAACTTCGCCCTGGATAGCACATCAACACCGCACCGAGGTCTACAAATGCCCCATAGATCGGCGTACTGTTTAGCTAACACGTATTGCAAACATTATCCCATATGCAAACAAGATTTCTAAAGGCAAGTGAAAGCCTGTTTACTCTTTTCTGCCAACCCTTTTGTTGGCGCAGCCCTCAAAAACGATGCTACCTACCGCACGGGCAAGCTTAAAATGACTAACATACTTTTGTTCGGCACAACGCCAAAGAGCCAGGCGTGAGCCGATTTCTACATCGCACAGCGCGTGGGTAGCATCCTCGAAGAGCCACGCCAGCGCGGATTGGCCCACTTAGAGCACATGGCCTTCAACAGAACCAAGCATTTCCGCAACGATGGCACTTCTCCGGGCATCGTTCCGTGGTCACGAAACCATCGGCGTGAAGTTTCGGAACCAACCTCAACGCCTACACCCAGCATCGACGAAACGAGTGTACAACATCTCGCAAGTGCCGCTGAAACGCTCGTCCGTGGTCGACCTCGTTGCTGCTCATCCTCCACGATTGGAGCCACTACTGCTCTGCTGCAAGATAAGGAGATAGACAAAGAACGCGGCGTGATACACGAAGAATGGCGCACGCGCAGGGCGAAAATGGCCGTCAACGCGCATGTACAGCTGCAGCCCACCATCTTTAGGGCTCTGAAATACGAAGCATCATGCCCATAGGGCTCGATGGACATCGTTGACAACTTTCCTCATCAAGACCCTCAAAGACTATTACAACCGTGGTATCGCCCCGACTCTGCAAAGCCATCGTGGTGGTGGGCGACATCGACGCAAACGCCATCGAGGCCAAGATTAAACAGCTGTTCTCTACCATTCCCATGCCCAGAAACCGCCAAGCGCACCTATTATCCCCGTGCCCGACAACAAACGCATGATTGTGGCCGGGAAAAAGGATAGCGAACAGCCCGTTGTTCTGGCGGGTCTTCACATGAAACACCGCCACTCCCTTTGCACATGGAAAAGGCCAAACCGCCTATGTGCGCGACGGTGCATAGAAAACCCTCATTACGGCCATGCTTAGCGAGCGGCTAACCGCCCTCAAACAGATCAACCTTCGCCCGTGCTTAGTGCCTCGGCACGTACAGGTAGCTTTCTCGTTGCCCAAACAAAGAGGCTTTTCAGCCTGTCGTTTGGCTGTAAAGAAGACAACATACGCGGTTCGTTTCGTGCCGTTATCGGCGAAACCGAACGCGCACGCCGCTTTCGTTTTACCGCAACCGAACTGCAACGAGCCAAAGCCGATGCGCTGCAACGTGCAAACGCGCTTTGCCGAACGCAACGAGACGTCGCAATCGCATCGCTGCCATGCGAGGCCGTTCGCCATTTTCTCGTCCGAACCCTGCTAACGCCCGAAGAAAAGGCTTGCCTCGCAACCAAGCGTTTCGATGCCGAGTGTCGCTCAAAGAGGTGAACGAGGCCGCCCAAGCTCATTTCTAACCAAAATCAGTGTTAACGGTGCTTGCTCCGCAAAAGGCAGGCTTTACATTGCTCGCAGCAATCAAGAACTGAACAATACGTGTGCAGGCCCAAGCCGACAATAGCTACCAGCCATACAAGGAAGAGCCCCTGCCCACAACCCTCATCGAGCATGCCCCAAAGGCAGGAACGATTGTGAGCGAGCAGCCTTACGGACACTTCGGCGTTACAAAGCTTGTGCTCAGCAACGGCATCGAGGTATATGTCAAGCCCACCAACTTTGCCGCCGACCAAACTAACCATGCGCCTTTGGGGCGAAGCGGACTTCGCTTTGTCCCGAAAACCGATGCTCTAACTTTTCTTTCTGCCAATGCCATTATTGATGGCGGCGTGGGCGCATTCTCGGCCGACCGCTTAGACAAGATGCTTGCAGGCAAACATGTGCGTGTTTCGCCCTATGTTGGCCAAGAAACGCAAGGCATCACCGGGCAGTCTAACCGCAAAGACCTAGCCACGATGTTTCCAATTGGCTACATCTTTTACTCACCAGCTCCGCGAACAGACACCACCGCTTTTGCCACTCAGCATCGACCGCAGGCGTGCCATGTTGAGGAACAGAACGCCAATCCGCAGGTAGAATACAACGACTCGCTCTCGCTTCAGTGCCTATGGACACAACGAACGCACCGCCCCAATGACGCTCGAACGCCTCAACAAGGTGAACTATCAGCGCATTATGCAACTCTATCGCGAACGCTTTGCCGATGCCACAGGGTTTAAGATGTTGCTTGTGGGCAACGTAAACATCGACTCGCTTCGCCCGCTTCTCTGCCAATATGTGGCCTCGTTGCCCGCAGCAGGGCGCAAAGAGAGCTTTTACAACAATCCTTTCAGCAGGTGCGCAACGTAAACGAAACGCATGTCTTCACCAAGAAGATGAACACGCCATCGGCGCTTGTCACCATCATCTACACCTTCAACTTGCCCTATACGCCCAAGTCTAACTTGGCTCTCGATGCCCTTCGTCGCGTGCTTACCATCGCTTTTACCGACAGCATTCGCGAAGAGAAAGGCGGTGCCTATGGCGTGGGTGTGCAAAGGCGAACTCAGAGCTGCAACAGTCAGTCCCAACTCGTTGTTGAAGATTGGCTTCCGAACTGGTCCTGAAAAAGTACGCCGCACTGATGCCCATCGTGTATCGTCAGCTGGCACACGTGGCGCAAGGCCGCATCAACCCCGAAAGCATCCGCAAGATTAAGGCTTACTTTAAAGAAGGCTCACCAGCGAGCAAACGCTGTAACGATTATTGGAACAGCATTGTGGACCAACACCTGCGCTACGGCATTGACCTGCACGCAGATTACGAGGCGTTGGTAGACCAACTTTCGGCTCGCCGACACGCAGCAGGTGGCGCAAGCCATTATCAAGAGTAACCGAAGGATTGAGATAACTATGAAGTCGGGTAGGACGCAACCGAGCCCTCACAGCCTCTCGGCCTCACACTCGACCCCTCTCCAAGGGAGAGGGTGAAAGTGATCTGTATTTTATTACCCCTTATTACGCAGGTCAATGCGTTAAACCAACTCAGATGAGCGAAGAGTGGGAGATAGCGATGTAGCGACACACCCTTTTGATATTACTAACGGGTCACCTGGTTAACTTGTTAACCGTTGACCCGTTTAATTTTGCCAGCTATAATCCCTCAGGTTTGTTAACTCGTCAATCAATCGAGCCGATTTACCAACTCGTTAACTTAGTATTGCTGTCTGCTAAAAGTTTAGAAACAGCAAGTATGGTGTTCAGGTAGCCGATAAGTGCGCTACTTGCCTTTTATGGTGCGCGTGGCTTTCTTGATGATGTATTGTGTTTCTTTTATTGGGCTTTCCTTTTCCAACGCTCACACACAGCCAGCAACAAAGTCGGGACGGCTCTTACTCGCATCGTTTAGCTGCAGTTCCCACCACTGTCCCGCACATATCTAGGATGGTCGTCCCTTAGTTTTCCAACACGGGCAAGTATATTTCAGGTGTCTCTTTCAACGCTCTATGTGCGTACACCAAACACCACGCGACGTAGTGCTTCACCAGAACTGAAACGCCGTGTATTGGGATTATCACTCTCTGCCCATTGTCTCCATCAGCGGAATACAGATGTTCGGGATTATCACTCATCTCCGGTCTTAATGCCATCCAAACCACTTCACGAACGCCAAAATGATTGTCGGCCACCAATGGTTTCAGCAACTCAAGTTTTGTCAACCAAGGGGATGGCGGAATTTAAAGGCCACAAACAGCAGGCATAGCAGCGCACCAGAGTCAGACAAGTGTGTGCTAATTGTTGGAAGAGCGTTGCATACTGAGATGTATTTGCATGACTTCTGCATGCAAAAGCGAACCAACGACTTTTTAATCACCGGTCATCGTTGACTTGTTTCTTTTTGCCGACCGATTTCGTCAACCACTTCATTTACCATTGTGGCATCAATGCCCATTTCGGGAAACACACGCTTTACCATCTGCGAATGGTCTACGGCCAACCATTCGGTTAAATTCGTTGGAATCTTGCCTGCATTAGTAGTGCAAGCACATCGTAGAATTTCGGTAACCTTTTGCGTCCTTTTCTTGCTAGTATTTCTTGAATGTTCATGAACCACAACAAAACCACAAAAAAAACACAAAACCAAAAAACACCACCAAAAACACAAAACAAAAAACCAACCCCCCACACAAACCACCCAAAACACACCACCCACAAAAAACCAACACACCCCAACCCCACCACACAAACACACAAAACACACCCACCAACAAAAACAAAACACCACCCCACACACACACAACCAACCAACCCCCCCAAACACAACCAAAAAAACACCACCAACCACACACAACAAACAACCCCCACCACCACCCCACCCACAACACCCAACAACACCACAAACACCCCACCCCCAACCACCACCAAAAAAAACACAACAACCCAAACACCCAAAAAAAAAAAAACACAACACACAAAACACAAACCAAAACACAACACAACCACACCACACCCAAAAAACAACCAAACACAAAAAAAAAACCAACAAAAACCAAAAACCAAAAAACACACAAAAAAAACCAACCAAAACAAAAAAAAAAAAAAACAAAACACAAAACACCCAAACAACAACAAAAAAACCAAAACAACAAAAAACACCAACAAAAACACACCAACACAACAACAAAAAAAACAAAAAAAACCAACAACAACCAAACAAAAAAAAACCAACCAAAAACCCACCAAAAAAACCATCAGGATAAGAAAGTTCCCTAAAAGTTGGTAATCTACTATTATTTTGTAACTTTATAGTTGAAAATCAATAACTTACAAACATATATAGCGATGATTACCGCAACAAAGTTACTGAAATATTCTGTGTATTGGATGAGTTCTGCAGAATTTAGATGCCGAATTAACTAAAAATCTCCATATCGCCCTCCCATAGACGAGGGATATAAGCGAATGAGAAACCGCAAAGGGCAAATGTCCAAGAGCGAAAATCATGACCATCCTGCTGTGCTACCATTTTGGCTCATTCCGCAACTTCAAGCACTATTACCTCTTTTTCATCAAGGAACATCTGGCAAGCTACTTCCCTAAGGCCGTGTCCTACACGCGTTTCGTGGAACTCATGCCCCGCGTGTTCTTCGACCTGATGGCCTTCATGCGCATCCAAGGTTTTGGAAAGTGCACGGGCATTAGTTTCGTAGACAGTACGATGATTCCAGTATGCCACAACATGAGAAGGAAATTCAACAAGGTGTTTGATGGGCTTGCCAAGAACGGAAAGGGAACGATGGGCTGGTGTCATGGTTTCAAGCTGCATCTGCTGTGCAACGAGATGGGCGACGTGCTCACCTTCTGCCTGACTCCCGCAAACGTGGACGACAGGGATCCCATGGTGTGGAAGGTCTTCACCAAAGTGCTCTACGGCAAAGTGTTTGCCGACAAGGGGTACATCAAGCAAGAATTCTTTGAGAACCTCTTCAACCAAGGTATCCATCTTGTTCACGGGCTCAAGTCGAACATGAAAAACAAGCTTATGCCCTTGTGGGACAAGATGATGCTGCGCAAGCGATATATAATAGAATGCATCAACGAATTGCTCAAGAACAAGGCCAACCTTGTCCATTCACGCCATCGCTCCGTACATAACTTCCTCATGAATCTCTGTGCGGCATTGGCTGCATACTGTTTCTTCGAGAATAAGCCCGAGGCACTGCCAGTGCGCATTGAAAAGAGTAGGCAATTGGAACTATTCTAGGCAAATCCTTATCCCGAACTGGCGTAAAGCCCGTATCAAAAACAAAAAACAACAAACACACAAAAAAAAAAAACAAAAAAAACCAACCACCCAACAACAACACCCACCCAAAAAACAAACAAACAACACCACCACCCAAAAAACAAAAAAAAACCCAACAAAAAAAAAACAAAACAACACAACAAACAAAAAAAACACAAAAAAACCAAAAAAAACACCAAAAAAAAAAACCAAAACAAAAAACACAAAAAACACACCAAAACCAAAAAAACACAAAACAAAAAACCAAAAAAACCCAAAAAAACAAAAAAAAAAAACAACAAAAACAAAAAAAAAAACAACAACAAAACAAAAAAACAACCAAACAAAAACACCAAAAAAAAAACAAAACAAAAACAAAACAACAAAACACCCAACAAAAAAACAAAACAAAAACACAAAAACAAAAAAACCCCAAAAAAAACAAAACAAAACAAACAAAAAACAAAAACCCACCAAACCCAAAACAACACACAAAAAACAAAAAACAAAAAAACAACAAAAAAACCAACCAAACAAAACAAAAACAAAAAAAAAAAACACAAAAAAAAACAAACCCAACCAAAAAAAAAAAAAAAACAAACAACAAAAACAAAAACACAAAAAAACACACAAAACCAACCCAACAAAACAAAAAAAAACACACCCCCACAAAACACCAAACACCACAAAAAAACCAAAAACAACAACAACAAAAACACACCCAACCAAAAAAAAACCCCACAAACACAAAACCCAAAAAACAAAAACCCAACCAAAAACAAAACAACAAACAAAAAAAAAAAAAAACAAAAAAAAACAAAACAACAAAAAAAAACAACAAAAACCACAACAAAAACCCCACCAACCCAAAAAAAACAAAAACCAAAAAACACCCCCAAAAAAAAAAAAAAACAACACCAATTGATAATGAAGACGACATCGAAAAAAGAGATAACGGCCTTCAACACCTTTCATCGACATTTACCCATATAGCTTCTACCAATGCCATATATTGATTACAGCGGTAAAGACAACACACAAAACCACAAAAAACAACACAAAAACCAAAAACCCCCCCACAACAACACAACCAACCAAAAACACAAAAAAAAAAAAAAAACAGATTACCACTGCCTTTCTGCAATCGTACACATTGCATTTATTGTTCGTTGCCAAACATTTTGTTAGGGTAGATATGGCGGCATCGAAAGTAACTTATGAACATGTGAGACCGCAAACCCCACAATCAGGCCAAAAGCCCACCAAATCCGACTATTCACTTAACTAACAACCCAAAAACCTCACGCCATATTTTACAAAAACGCACCCGTTCGTCACCCCATTCTAGCGAAAACAAAGCACTAAAACCATGCAACTTCACCTTTTTCAGCCTCACCTCTTTTATTTTACGCCCATTTTTCGCCCACAACCCGCATTTTGCACCATTTAGCCTTTCTGTTTGGCCGCCCACTCGCCATCTTTTTCGCTCCCAATTACCTGCATTTAGCCACTAAAACCCCACTTTTTAACGTATTTCGCCCTTTTAGTCATGTGTATCTGGCACTAACAGCTTTATTTATACAATTATTGTGAATATTTATGCCTTTTACCTTGCGTTTAGCGGCAAAAAGTACCGCATTTGCACCATTTTACCTTGCGTTTTCGCAAAACACTGCGCTAACACCATACGCACCGTTTGCACACACCTGATTTAGCAGCAAAACGCACCGCGTTTTGCGGCATGCCTGCGTTTAGCACCAGGTGCACTGCATTGGAGCAAACAGCCCAAAAATGGTGCAAATCGGCGTTTATTAAATAAATATTCATTCCGCCGCATTCACCTCCCCTTTTTACGTCAAAACAAACCTCCGCGAGAATCGATTATTTGCGCCTTGAGTAATCGCGATTGTGATCATCGCAGTCGATCATGTTAATGGTGACATTGAGTGGCTGACGGAAGCAGTTGATGGCGGATGGTAGTGAGGTGGCCGGTTGACAAGTTGATGGTTAACGGTTAACCAGTATGACGAGAGTTTGATGGTGGGCGAGTGGTACTGCGAGTATGATCGGTCGACCATCTAACGGTTGGACGAGGGTAACCAGTGCGAGTGGAGTTGAGGTGAGGCCATCTGAGGGAGGCTGAGTCAGGCCAGTGGATGGTGAGCCAGTAGATATACGAGTTAACCAGTATACGAGCTGCTGAATAGCTGCAAGCGATATCACTCCCTCTCCCCTTGAGAGGGCTGAGGCGTGGTAGGTGGCCGGTGAGTTGTTGGGGTGGTTGATACCGTTTTCACCTCTCCTCTTTCAATACCCACATTATCCCGTATGAAAGTGAAACACATCAGCGTAACTTTTTGAGCGTTATATTTGGTAGTGTTTTCTTTTTATCTTATACTATTTTAATATCTTACCGCCTATAGTATAGTGACGTTTATTCACATTAACAATCAAATCATTATGAGCGCTGGGCATGACCCTTCTAACAGAGGATGAACTTTAAAACATTTATGGAGAAGTTTAGTTTCGGCACTTTCATCTAAGCTGCTGATGGCCCATTTCTTCCATGAAAAACAGACGACATAGCAATGAATCACCAACACGCATGGATATAACGGCACGCACTTTGTCGGTGCAAAGTTTGATAGATAAACTAAAACGCACGAGGGTTCTTTTCCTTGGAGCTGCAATTACTATTTCTGCCACATCTTTTGCACAGAAGCATACGGTGAGAGAATGTTGCCATAAAGGATTCGGTATGTCGGAAAGAGCAGAAAGCCCTTCCGACTCAACAGCATCTTCATCTTTACTACTTTCAAGGCTTTTTCGCCCTCATTCTTAAACGTGTAAGGAACGAGAAAGCGTTTCAACTCCCAAAGCGTTAAGTTGGCCGAAATTCGACCCAGACAAGGAGAAATTAAACAACTTGCAACTTATAAAACATCCTAGGAGAACACTTGTTGAGATGAAGAAAACGCTATTCTCATGTTTAAAGTATGCTGTTTTTCTGCCTGTGTACTTACGGGCAGGCAGAACTGAAAGAAAGAAAGACAGCTTGCTATACACATCAGTAAAAGTGTATAGCCATAGGCTGCAGACAGTGGTCGCGTTAGTGAGACGCTGCAGCTTATGTGTAGTAGATTCCACTTTTGCAAGAGACCCTTGGGAATAAAGTGATCCGACAAACCAAAACTAATGGTCAAACTCACGCGACAACCAAATGTCCACTGCGTTGTAGATTCCGTTCTTCTTTGGTAAGACCCACCGCTGGCGTTTGCATCATTATCAACCCTAAAGGCAAGTTCAAAAAGGTTTGCGCCTAATTTCATTCTTTGGGCAGATATTCTGAAAGATAGGCCATTACGCTTGACTATGAAACAAATGACCATCATTCCCAATCTAGGTGATAATAAATGGAGGGATAGTGCTTAAATGGAAAGATAGCCATAAGTTCACCGATATTCCATGAACTTTATTGTGTTTTGAAACGCGCATACAAGGGCAACATGTCGCCTTGTCTTTCATTACGGGCAGTAGGAACAACAAACTTCCTAACGACATTCGCATTGCACCATCAGGAACAATACAGAAAGAAACGGCGAATGTAAAGTCAACAACTTACCATCAAACAGGTTCGCCAATATAAGAGGTTACTGGTTTAGAGCAAACAAACTATCGTTCTCGACTTTATTGAGGGCGGAAGACAAAATATGGCTTTACTCAGCTTGAATTTCTTAAAAGGCCACTCGTTTATCCTAAACTATAAAGAAAAGAAACCCAAATTCTCGCACCTAGTTTGTAGGGATGTGCTATAACAGACTAAGGTGCATTCGCTGTGTAGCACCCCTCTTTGTTAGCAACAAGTTGGCAGAGATTGTGTAGTTAACGAGTTGACAGAGTTAACCAGTAACAAGCGGTCAATCCAGCAGGCATATCACTCTCCCTTGGAGAGGGGCTGAGGTGATGCCGAGAGGGGCTGAGGCTGAGGCTCGAGCTGGGGTGAGGCTTTTCCTTTACCCTGGCATCATCACCACTTCAACCCCTATTTCCTGCGCCGATTGAGTGGTGTGCAAACGAACTGTTGCAGACGCTGGGAGCGTGATGTTTTTGCAGCTCGGCAAGGTGAGTTGGTGTGGATGTCGATGCCATTTGCGCCCATGCTTTGCACAGCTCGTAGCCACGTGCTGTTTTGCTTAGTGCGTTCTTCAAAAGCGTTTAGCGAGGTGGCGTTTCACGTTTTCGAGCAGCGTGGGGTCGATGTTACGAGCCATGTTTTTCGGCCTCGGCGCGCATCGCATTGAGGGTGCTATCAACCAATTCCGGGTTTGCATGGGGCAGATGCGCATATAGCTTTAAGTAGGTGAGTCGTTCACAGTCGGCGAGGGCAAGAGAGGGCATCGGTGCGTAAGCCGCGCCCATTTCTTCGCGTATTCGCTGCGTGTATCGCATGCCGAAACGCTGACCAACGGCCTCGGCCATCACGATATTGCCTAGCGCATAGGGCGTACCCTTTAGCCCCACCAAACGATGTGAGGCGTTGGCTTTGGGCGTGGTCATGGCATGTCGGAAGTGGTTGCAAACAATGCCGGGGGCATAGGTTTGCACACCGCGCAGCGTGCCAACGAGAGAAGTTTCGCTGTTTGGAGCGGCGGTGATGGTGGGCGCGGTGAGCTGCGCTGCCTGATGGTGGGCGAAGGGTGGTTGATGGGGCGGGCTTGCCCTAAAACGTGAGACAGTTTGCTGGCAGGCAACGAGGCGATGTAACGGCAAACGAGGGCGAGAAGACTGTCGCGTTGGAAGTTGCCAACGAAAAACAAAGGTGAAGTTTGCAGACATTAGCGTGCCTTGGCGCGCCAAGGTGAGAATGCGATTGGGGTCTACATGGTCGAGATCGGCGACGTTGTTGGCGAAACGCTGGGTTGTGGGCGTGCAAGGTGCTGCAAACGAGTCGCTAAAGGGCCATTCGGGCAGGCCTGCCGCTTGGCTAAGGCGCGCCTGCTGTTAGCTATGATGTTGGCAAAGAGCCTCTTGGTCGGGCGCAAGGCGGTGAAATAAAGGTATGTTTGCTGCAAAAGGCACTCGGCATCGCGTGGCGCGGCACTGCCGTTGAGGCTTAGCCAATAGGTGTCGAGCGAGAGTTGGCGTTGGCCGCTGCCCCGTTAGCACCTTTGGTGAGCTGTTGCGACGAGAGATCCCTAGTCCGCTACTACCCACAATGCGATTGAAGAAGCGCGCATTGGCGAAGTCGGCCTGTCCCAAACGCGACGAACCGCGGGCGCAAGGCCGTCATCAGCAGCTCGTCTTTGCCCGTAGAGGTGGGTTTGAGCAGCACCGTCACCCCGTTAGACAGCTCTATGCGCTCGATACCCAAAGCGGATTCTTGACGCTGACTAACGATGTGACCCTGCCTTGGGCAATATGGGGAGCAGCGGTTGGCTGGGGATGTTGTTCTCGTAGGGGCGATAGGTTGGCCGTGGCAGGCGCAAAACGGCCCGCAAAAAGCCCTCTTTGGTGGGCGTGTTTGCCCTCGCGCTGTGAGGTTGAGACTAAGAACAACGAGGGTTTCGACCGCTAGTGGGAGCATCTTGCGCAGCCATTGTTGCACGTCGGCAGGCGTACGGCATCGACAGTGCTTTGTTCGCAACTGCCGAAGAACATCGGGCGAGGGCATGGGTTCGCCGCTTAGGGCGTGTTCCACCAGTTGGTTGCCAAGTAATTGCTACCCACTTCGTTGCGCGGCGCATATCGTCGTTCGATGATATTGCGTTCTTCGGCCTTGGCATCGAGCCAGTTCGGCAGGGCGTAAACCCATGCTTGGCAGCACGCCATAGCTCGGTCATCACGGTTTGTGTGGCGGCCTGCGCCTGTCCGTCTTTGGCCATAATGGTTACGCAGGCGTATTTTGGAGGAGGCATAGAGATATACGCCGCAGCCCACCACGGCCTGTGAAGGGGCATTGGGGCTTAACCACCTGCTCGGCAAGGCGCATGCGCAGCATCGGCATCATCAAAGAGCGGCGCACTAAGAGGCGTTGATAAGCTGCTCGAGGCTTTGAAAGACGGGCGTTATGGGCGGCATTTTGCAGAACACTTGCAGCAAGCGTGGTGCGCTGTTCGGCATCGCTATCCACCACGACGATGGGCTTGGCGTTGTCGGCAACGGGCTACAATGGCGGGTCGGCGGCGGCCTGGTGGGGGCGTATAGCAAAAGCGCCTCGATACGTTTGGCCGTGCGTGCCACATCCACATCGCCCACCACGATAACGGCCTGGTTTTGGGGATGATACCAGCGGTGATAATACTGCCGAAGCGGTGGAAGGGCCAACGGTATCATCACTCTCCATCAGTCTATTGGGCGCGCCGAGCGTACAAACTGTTGGGGTGAAAGGCGCGGGAGATTGCGTTGTAGCATGCGTGCCGTGGCCGAATGCGTTGTCGCCACTCTTCGTTAATTACGCCACGTTCCTTATTTATCTCTTCGGGAGAAAACGAAATGTCGCACGCCCAGTCACTGAAGTGCAAGCGAAACAACTGTCTAAGGCCGAGGCGCGCGCTGTGGAACGTTGTTGAGATGATACACGGTGCGCTCCATTCCGGTGTAGGCGTTGATGTTCTGACCGAATTTTAGGCCCAGCGTTTCGGGTAAGCACGAGCGTATTGGATGGGAAATGGCGCGATGCCGTTAAAAGCAAAGGTGCCTAAGAAATGGGCTAAGCCGCGTTGGTTTGTCGGTTTTCTTGCAGCGAGCCAACGCATTGGGCGAGTAGAAAATTGGCGCGATTGGGGGCGTGTTGTTGCGAAGTATATAATAGGGTAGTCGTTTGGCAACTTGCCCACATGGGTTAGGGGTCGGTTGGCAATGTTGCCTGTGTGCGTTTGGCGTTTGCCGAAAAGGGCAACAGGGCGAGACAAGGATATGGAGGGTATTTTTCATGCGCAAAGGGTGTGTATCGCTGTTGGGTATAGGACTGTGCCCTCACAGAAAGCCAAAGCCTAGGGCGGCCTCAAAGTTGTGGCGCGTGCCGTGAATGGTGGGTTGGGCTTTAAGCACATGGCCCAATTGATAGGCTAGGAGGCGTTAGCTGATAGTGGGCGAAACGCTTTGCCGTGCCTAGCTATGCGTGTGCTGGGCCGTAGACGTGGCGTGAAACGTTGCAGGGCATGTGCCAGCTGGGTAGAGAACACCGTTTCTTGCGTTGAAGGGGTAACAGGTGAGGCCTTTGGGCAGGGTGAAGCGTTTGACTTGCGCCATAGAAAAAGGCGAAGTCTCGAGCGAGCGACGTTGCGGAACGATAGGCTGCGGCGAGGTGAAAGCATCGCGAACGAGGTGTGTTGCGTGGCTCCGCTCTTGATCGTTTCTCGTGTTCGGCGGTGGCGCATCGAGTGCCGTAGGTCGAGTCGCTGCGAGGTAAAAGCGATGGTAGAGCAAGGCGTTAAGGCCGACATCGCGATGGTTGTAGACGTAGTTTTCTGTCCGCCGAGGATGTTATCCAGCGTATCCAGCCCTTAGTAAGTGGGCAGACCGGTTTGCAGGCGAAAGCGGGCGAAAGGGGATGAATTAGGCCTGCAAGAATACTGCGTTTGACGGAGGTTATAGGTGGAAAGGAGGTTGGCCGACACGTTTTTGTTCGGCTACGACGTATGCTGTCGCGTTGGGCCAGATAGCTGGCGCGCGCCTAAGCGTCGTTTCGTTTTCGAGTGAAAGCTGGCTTGCAGCGACAGCTCGTGCGTAGGGTTGGCTTGCATCTCGCGGTTTTGCAGCTTACCCGTCTTTCGGTGCATGCCAAATCCCATCAGTTCAGGCCATAAAGTCCAATCGGTCGATGCGATCGTTATTCTCGTTCACGTGAAATGATGTTGTTATCGACTGGTTCTCGTACACCATTCCTGCCATAGAGATACGTGCACGGGGGCGAGGTTTGAGGCCCATTGAGGTGATAACGCGAGTAAAGCTCTCGGTAGAGGGCGTGGGTCGTTGCTGCGTGCGCCCTTTATGATACCTTTATTTAGGCTGCACCGAGGTCGAATAGGCGCGAAAAGGCGGTAATTGGCTGCGCCTAAGTTGGTAGGTTTCGTTTAGCCGCTGCCTTGCGTGGCGATGCAGAAAGTGAGCGAGGCATGCCCAGGCGTGGCGTTTCGCTAAGCAGCCAACCCACACTATCGGCAAACGTTGTCGATTGTGGCACTCGCCATATAGTCGCCGGCGGCTGAGACGTACGCTCCCGCGGACGAAGTCGCAAATTCGTATCTTTTTCGGGTGTTTGCAGGCGCGATTAAAGGGACTCGTTCGTGGGTGAAAGTCGCCGAGGTATGACCATAGCTGTGCGCGGTGTACGATAAATGTACCTGGGGCGAGGCCGCCGTTGGTGGTGTTGCCGCCACTCTTGAGTGGGAGACGGCAAAGACGCGTGAGCGAATCTTGCGCGAGCAGGCGATATCGAAAAAGCGAACAAAGAGGCTGAGATGCGAGATAAACGTGCGTGCATGTTGTTGATTGCGAATATCCGGTATAGGCAATTCTCCGCCTGCCTGCTTTTTGCTATGCGGGCAAGCGGGAAGATATGCTTATAATGGGGCGTTACTTTGGCATGCAAACGCCTTGTGGGTTTGGAATCATCTGAACAAAGTCGAGCAGAGTTGTTGAGGTCTTGCAATATGCGGCGACCGTTCACTTCGGCTCACCTGCCGCAGATGCAACCGGAAACTATAATCGGGCTTGGTAGGCATAGCTGGCATCTGGTTGTTTTGAGAAGCCTTTGGCGACACATAACCGTCGGCGTTGGGTTGATAGCCTCAACGGCATCGATGATGCAGATGATGAGTAGTCTGCATGAAAACAGTCCATCAGAGTACTTGAGTCTCTATACGGGCGAGAATGTCCGGGCAATTTGCTGGGCGAAGGGTGGCGGAGATGACGTATCCTCTTTGCTCATTGCGCGAAAAACGCAGACGATGGTTTCCTTTCTTTCTATAATCACCATGTTTGCCGCGTTCTGATTATCCAATTCTCGTTGTGGGGATCACCACGTCAAACTCTGCCTTGCTCAGGTCGAGCGTAGAGTCCAGGCCATTCAGGGGTTAAACTTGTTTCCCATTCTCTTTTGTAAAGGTTGTTTTATAGTTCTGGGCGGAAGCGCGATGATGAAACTCGCCCGGTTTGATCAGGATAGTCCTTTGCCGCGACCGGCACCATGAGTACGATGTCGCCGTAAACGTACTTGTCGTTTGGCATTTGCAGCATCGGCCATACCTTCTGATTTGCTCCAGTCGTATGTGCCTTTCGAGTGAAAATAGAACTCGTGTTCTTGTGGTGCAAGTTGCCAGTCGGGAGATAGCCATACCTGTTCATTGTCGTGAGTGCGAAACAAAGGCTATCAGCGTAAAGGGTGCGCGAGGTGTTGTTATAAATCTCGACAAAGCAATCGTGTTCGCCTGCCGCTTTCTTGTTGTCCGACCCAGCATAATAGAGGGTTTTGAGAACGAAATCATCGGTTGTGGATGTGGTTAGCCCAAATTAACGGACGTTTGCTGCTGGGTTGGAGCTGTATGCCCGTTGCAGCGGCCGAGAAAAAGCACATCTTCGTTGCTCTTTTTCGCCTGTAATCTCGGTGTATTCTTTGGCGGGAAGGGTGTAGCGTTGTGTCGATGCGCATGTCTACAGGCAGATTGGGCAGCTCCACCGTGCCGTTGAGGATGGTTTCGTAAGCTGTTTCTTTCCCAGTGTTGGTGTTGCGCAAGGTAATTGCAACCTTTTGGGCTTTGGCTTTCTCGAAAGTCTTGTCGATTTTAACGCTTACTTTCACCGATGCGTTCGACACTTCGGGTGCGTCGTTCTCGCTGCAAGCGGCGAACAGTGCGGCTATGGCCATTGTCAGGAATAGGGCTGATCAGTTTGCTCAACGTCTTTTTCTCTTTCATTTTTCTGTGTGTTAATGTTGTTGATATGTTGCTTTTGATGGTAAGCGAAAGCAAGGCCATTTTAAGAACTTGTAGCTAACATCTGCATGCTCACCGTTGGCGGCTGGTTAAAAATATATTCGGTCGCCTGGCGTTCTGTCAAGGGCGATAATTGAACACGGTATTTATATAACACGACAGGCGCAACTGCTACAATCTCTTAGACGCGCGAAGATGACAGTTGGGGATGATGATTGGCTGCGAAATGTTTACGGGTTCGTTGTCTTAGTCGCAGATAAGTCAGCGGATGTCCTTTCGTTGCTGCTCGTCGAGGTACACACGACGGAAGTTTCGGTCGACGTAACCGATGGGATGAGATGTCGAACCCGTGGCGGTTGAAGTGCCTGAACAAGTTTTGCAGGCGCAAGTTGAATAGTCAGCCAGGGCGGGTATCTGTCAAATGCAAGACTTGGGTGGAGATAAGCTCGTGCGAGCTGATGTTGCTTTATGGGGCGTAGATGCGGAAACGGCCTCTTTGTCCGAGATCGATAGAGCGTGCTACACGTTCGCCTTGCTGATGATAAAGGCTGTAATTGTAAACCACCGAGAGTTGACGCCTAGGCCCGAGGGCTTGATGTTGCGCAGGTTGCCAATCCATTCTACGCCTGCATCGCGACTGTAAAGCAGGTTGCGGGGCGTGTAGTAATAGTCGATGATGAGTTCAGGTTGCCTTTTGGCGCATAAATGGGCCGTCGTTGGGCGGTTGCGACACGGTTTCGTAACGCTGAACCCACATCGTATCGAGCACAGCCTCCGAACTAATGCCGCAGAGTCTATCTTTAAGATAGCCCGTTAGCGAGGTGTTGAAGTTGGCTGTTGGCATAAAGCTGTGCCACTTCAAAGCTGTGTGTGTGGGGCGAAAGCAAGTTGGGATGGTGGGATTAACCACTTTGGTTTTGCATAAAGAGCCTTTCGTTGGCGTTGTTGCTGCAGTGCTGTACGCAGACGGTCGAAAATACACGTTTCGGGATATCAAAAAGGCCGTGGCGGGTATCTTATAGCTGATGCCGTAAGCCGCATTAAAGCTCAATCCATTGTCTAATGCCCACATCATGTTGATGCGCGGAGAGGCCGCAAAGCGTTGGTTTTGGTATTCAAGGCGCAGGCCGGCCGTTGCGTTTAACGTGCCGTGAGCCGTGGGCAGCACCAACTTGTCTTGCACATGCACAAGCCGTATTGGTTCAGGTTAATGCGGTTTCGGTACTGATAAGAGCGGTCGCCGCGCCCCGCCTTGTCCGCGCATCGTAGAACGGAGTCTCGGCGTTGAAAGATCTACCACGCCATGATTGGCCTCGTGTCGGGCGAAAACGCCCAGACTAAGTGTGTGTGTGGCGCGGCTCCACCTTAGTGTTCGGCGTGCCTCTACGTTGGCCGAGAGTGCTAAGGGCTTGCCGTCTATCTCCAAGGGCGGTGTATATAGGGTGGGGCAACATCGGTTTCGTGCAGTCCGTCTGGTGTAGGCATCGGTGATAAGGTTCCGTCTGTTGTTGGCAATAAACTCTTCGTGCATGTCGTATTGGTGCGACAGAGAGGCGAAAAGTTATAGTCGATGCCGTCGATAAGCGCGTTTTGTTGTGGCGAAGCGCGCCGCACGCAGGAGCCAAACGCGAGGTTCTGGCGGTCGGTTCAGGTGCGGTTAAGCGTGGCGTCGGGGTCGCTTTTTCGGTCCGTCAACGTTTTTAGAAAAAGTCGGCCGAGGTGTTTTTCCCATGCCAATGCCGGCTACTAATGGTGTGCGTCCACGTGGCGTTGAGGGCGATGTTGGCGTTTGTTTTCAGCTTGTCGCCTGTCGCGGGTGCTGTGCAGATAGTCTACGTTGAGGTTATAGCATGCCCCCAACGCTCGCCAAGAGCGAAACCTTTGCCCAACAGGCGTGAAAATGTCATGTGACGCTTCACACTACCGTAGAGAGGTGAAGTCGCGCGGCGATTGATGATAACGGCACCGCTACTTAGAGGTCGCCATACTTGGCAGGAGCCACGCCCGAAATCACCTCAACGCTTTTCAATGGACGAGGCGGGAATAAGGCGCAAGTCGTTTCCGCTGCCCACATTCTCGTTGTTGTCGGTGTTAAAACGTCGGTCGAACATCTTGATGCCCGCCCCCATTTTCCGTAGCTGTCTGGCTGCATGTTGGTGTTGTTCGAGAGGGCGTGCCGTCTACCACGTAGGCAATGCCAAAGCTGCGTTGCGCACATAGTCGTTAAAGCTTGTTGCGCGAATAGGCATCGAGTTTTGCAGGTCGCTTTGCGGGGCCCGAACGCAAGGTTAAGAAACTGGCGTTGTGCATGTCGGTGTTGAGAATGGCCTTGCGCGACGGTGCCTGAACGATGTCTGCCAAAGCTGTAAGCCTGTATGTTGTCGATGGTGTTTCGCTGAATGAGCATCGACGAGTTTGCTGTGTCTGGGTGCGCGGGTGGCGTTCACCTGCACGTCTTTCAGGTAAAGGTTGTTGTCGTCTGGTGCGATGTTTATCTTCTGTCTTTTCGCCGCAGCATCGTGCGTAATGGTTAACTGGCGTGTTGCTTTGCCCAGATACGACACTGTTAGGCGCGTGCCTTTGGTGGTAAAGAGTGCGTTTTGCAGTCGTAATCGGCCTTGTGCATCAGCGGTATAGGTAAGGCGGCCTCTCACGATAACGGTGGCGTAGGGTGAGCTGCCCTTGCGGTCGGTAATGGTCAATGAGATGTTCTCGTCTGTGGTATTTGGGCGTGCGCCAGCTGGTTGCAAACACGCCAAAGCGATGAACAAAACCATAACGTATTCCTCCCGCAGAATTCGTGCTGGAAACTTCATATCTTTTGTCTTTTTCTTGTCCTGTTAAGTGCAAAACACAATATGCAATTTGCAAAGTTAGGTATTATATAGCGAGCTGAGCAATGCACACGTAGGTATTTGCAGGAAGGAAAAGTGGAGAAGGCTGGCGCTAGCTCACCCCCAGCTCTCGCCTCACAGCGCGAGGAGGGAGTGATATACTCTTTGCGAGATTAACGCTTGCTGGTGACCAATCGCTTGGCTTATTGCTTGTCTGAATCCATCAACAGATGAAACTTGCCTCACAGCTAACGCAGCTCAGCTCACCAGCTCACATTATCAACTCAAAACCATTAACTCAAAGCTTAAATTTATTATGTTTTGTTTACAAGCCCTCTTTTCTCGACCCGTTCGCTTGAAAATGTGGGTGAGAAAGTGGGTACCACTCATTTCTAACATTTCGCGTCCTCGGCTTGTCTGTTTCTCAAGAACAAAACCTGCATTTTTGCACCATTTTGCCCACGCTAGTTTGGTTGCCTGCTCGTATACGGTAATTTCGCTTGCTGAGCCTAAAATCCCTCTTTTAATGGCACGTTTTGCCGCTTTTGGCCATCTGTTTCGTAGTTCGAGAAGGTTTTGTTTTATACAGTGTAGTGGATGTTGTATGCTTTTCGCCTTGCGTTTGGCGGCAAAAAGTACTGCATTTTGCACCGTGCACAGCTTGCGTTGGCGCCGGAAAACGCTCATTTGACGCTACCGAAAACGCACTGCGTTTAGCGGCATGTTGCACTGCGCCGCTAGCACGATTGCTGTATTTTGCTGCAAAGTGGCCCGAAATATATGAGTGCAAATGGCGTTTTAGTAAATAAATATATTCATCTTGCCGCATTCACGGTCTACCCAGCACATCAAAACAAACCCTCGCGAGAATCGATGCGGCAGGAGCGGGCGATCGTGGAAAAATCGCAGCTCTTGATGTCTTCTTGCTGAAAATTGAACAAAACGTTTGTGGTATGTACGCGAGGCATGAGACGTGGCACGAGAGCATGTGCGCCCACCACAGCCTGAACGCGCGAAGACCGTTGCGCATATACGGCAAAAGCCAGACGGCCTCATCTACTCGTCAACTTATAAACTGGTGACTTGTTCGCTTTGTTAACTATCCTCTCAGCTCATCAACTCGTCGCACGTGCTTGTCCCTCGTCACCCGTCAACTCCGTTCAGCTTGTCAACTCGTCATCTTGCTTGACCTCCTTCCCCGTCAACTTCGTCCTCTTGTCCCTCGTCCTCTTGTCCCTCGTCCTTGTACTCGTCAACTTGAAACCTTGTCCCCCGTCAACTCATCAATCCCATAAACCCAAAACAGGTAGGGATGGTCTTGCATATCAGACCGTCCCTACCTGTTGTTTCGTATGGGATGGATGGTGGAGTATTGGGCCCATGTTGCATGCTTTCCACCAAAACGCTATGTATTTACTCTGCACTTTCTTCTGCTGGCATCATCGTAACCTGAATGCGGTTTGCCTGCTTTCAGAATTTTTCAACGAAGTTGCTAATGCTCTCGGGCGTTTGCTTAGCCATCAAGTGCTTTTGTAATCGGTGATGCAAGTCGATGCCCAGTGGCGATACCACGTGCTGATAACGCCAGCCCATGCCATTGGTCTTCGCCTCGTTGTCGGCTTCCTTCACCCTGTACTCTTTCACTTTGGCCAGCATCGAGTCGCTGCTTAGAAAGGTTGGTAACCTCGTCGCGCGTGATTGCAAGCCAGGTCGGCCTTCTCTGGTTTCATGGGACAGTAAGCAAATAGGGTTACATTGTGATCCTTGTCGTCGATGCTTGCCGAGCATGCAGCGCCGCAAGTGTAGGCTGCACTGGCATCCTCGCGTATCTTTTGATATAACCATGCGGGTTGGCCGGCGATGCTGGCGCTGATGGCATTCTCATGTGATGTGGGGATGTCTTCGCTAAACTAGCCATGTTGGCATCGGCGCTTCGAGTGTTTTCCATCTTACGTGTAAAATCGTTGGTTACGCCCTCTTTGAAGAGTTACCTTCTTGCTGTGGGGTTGGCACCCTTAGAGGCGGCGAACCTAGATAGCGTTCGATGAGCGGACGCGAATGGTTGCCTCGTCGTAATTGCCGATGATGATGAAACGCCAGCCGTTGGCGTTGGCCGTGCGTTCGGCGGCCATGTGCAGTATTCGGTCGTAGTTAACCTTGGGGAAGGTCGGCCAATTCGAGGGTTTCACCGCGATGGTTGTCCGTAGATGGTTGCGCTGAGCGAGTCGCTGAAATGCTTGGTCGGGCGATATGGCACATTTTGCAGGCTCGCGCGGGCTTTCCATCAAGTTGTTGAGTGCCTCTTGGTCTTTATTGATCTTGGTGAAGTGCAGGTAAGCTAGCTGGAACATCGTTTCAATGTCCTTAGGCGTAGCGTTTGCTAGCACGCGCATGCGCGCCGCTCATCGAAGGCTTGCCGTGCGTTCTTTCCGGCGAGGGCTTTGCTCAGCTCGGTGTTCGAAGTTGGCCAATCCGCTACTTCGAGGGCGCTGCAGAACGTTTGAGGGTTATAAAGTCGCGCGCGCCATAGCTCGAACTGCCGCTCCGCCGCTACCGAAAGGCGCACTTCGTCTTTCTTATAGTCGGTTTTCTTCAACAATACGGTTACGCCGTTAGAGAGTTTCAACTCGGTATAGCCGAACTTAGGACCGCGTTTTTGGCTGACAACCTTGCGGGTTTGGGCAATTTGATGAGCGGCTCGTTCTTCCGTTGTCTACATGAGCGTTAGCTCAGCGGTGCGTGCTTGGTTTACGCGCGTGAGCCCAGATTCGGTGGGGATATGTCAGTCCTTCTTTCTCTGGGTTGGAAGTAACGATAACCAAGTTGGTGTCGGTCTTCGACGCACAAGGTCAGCAAACACTAGTTAATAAACTCCAATGGGATGTTGGGCTACCCTGTTTCATCGTTTCGAGTAGTATTCGATGGGCGGAATGGGCTCGTTGTCCAGGAAGTTTTCTTTGTAGCTGTTGGCGGTGCGAGGTAAAACGCTTGTCGCGGTTGCTGTACATGCGGTCGAGCGAACGAGGTGTAGACGATTTTGAGCGGTCGTACTCGGTTTTGTAAAGCCGAATGTGCAGCTCGCAACGCCTCGGTGTGGGCGCCGCCGCAGTGCATCGGCCGTTAGCTCCGGTGGTTTGGGCGACACGGCGATGAGAACGCCTCTTGGTTTTGGCAAAGATGTAGCTTTTCTACGCACTGCGGCACCAACGAAGGGCAATCGGGCTTTGAGGCGGCCTCTGCCCAAGGGCGGTCGTTAAACAGACCGATGCCCACGCCTTTTACGTATTCGTACACCAGATGAGTTACTTCGCCCTTCACCGAGTCGGGAGTAGCATCGCGTTTCATCATCATTTGCACGATGGTGCTGGTTTTGTTCCTTGTCTTTGTCGATGATAACGATGGGCGTATTGTTGTCGGGAACATTCTCAGTTACTACAGGGCGAGGCGTTTTGCGGGGTTCTTCATGGGGCCGAAAAGCTTTTATCTCGGCCTCAACGTGGTGCTGCATCACGTCGCCCACAACGATGATTCTGCCTTGGTTTGAGGGTGATACCACTTTTTCGTCGTAGTCGACGCAGCTCCTTATATTCACAAAAGTTGTCTACCACACTCATCAGTCCGATAGAGGGTGGCGCCAAGCCATATTTCGAGCGAGGATGAGAGGCTTGGGCAGGTTGCGTTCGGACGTTCGGCTGCTGGCGCTGGTGCGCAAACGCCGCTCTTCGTGTATCACTCCGCGCTCTTGGTCAATCTCTTTGGGGTCGGTGCAAGGGCTACCAGCCAGTCGCGGCGAAGGATAAGCAGGCACGAGTCTAGCGCGCGCTTTGGCGCGTGGTTGGCACGTTGTCGATGTTGTAAACCGTTTTCGTCGATGGCCGTGTGGGCGTTGAGGTCGGCTCGAATTTCACGCCCATAGCTTTCGCAATGGCGCAGCAAGGCATCGCCGCGATGTGCTCTGTGCCGTTGAAACACATGTGTTCGAAAGGTGAGCAAGGCCGCGTTGGCTTTTCTGCTACTGTGAACCACGCTTTTGGGCGATATGCAGAAGTTGGCTCTCTTTTTCTGGCCCGGTTGTTGCAACGAGATGTAATAGGTGAGCCCATTGTCGAGGTTTGCCGATGCGAACAGCGAGGGTCGCGCGGAATCAGGAACAATACGTAATA